>Ga0272441_10000231_pt1 | contig 129858 bp, 106 predicted proteins | sample SSMProp6N_FD_193582 | JGI IMG/M metagenome (GOLD analysis project Ga0272441, IMG submission 193582) | Marine sediment archaeal communities from Little Sippewissett salt marsh, Falmouth, MA, United States - SSM-Prop-6N | ecosystem: Environmental > Aquatic > Marine > Wetlands > Sediment ...
CAGGGGCGATCGCGTTATGAGCTTGGCCCGGATTGGTAACTACTTTCTCCAGATATACGATTACTCGCTAAAGAAGGCTCTCGCCGCTTTGCAGGCATTGCCTACTTAAAACTGGGGAGCACTGAGCCCGCCTGGCGAGTGTTATGCCGCTGGCGCGGCAGAAAAATCAGTAGGCCGTCCCTGCATTTTTTGTCCCTGGATTTTTCCAGATGTTTTTTATTGTTATTTCCTGACCGTAGCCTTCCGGAACGGCGTTGGTGGGGGTATTCGCCCGGTACCAGCGTGTGTTTTTGAGTTTGACGGCGGTGGGTACGCTTCCGGGCATCTGGAGGTGGCCGTTGGGGTCGTTTTGGCGCAGCCAGTCCTGGGCGTACTCGAGCCACTGGTTGCGGTAAGGGTGCGGCTGTTTTGCGAACCAGGCGGCTTCCTCGTATCCCCAGACAAACGGGGGGCCGAGGCCGGGCTGTCCTTCTTTTCCGCTGGCGTGGCACTGGTCGAACTCGACGAGGTAGGGCATGTGATCGCATCGCCATCCGCTGGGGTGAATGCCACCGGGGCTGCGACCGTAGACCGTGTCGGCGTGGCCCATCTCGAGCACGGCCTTCTGTGGGTCGCCGGCGGCCTCTTTCGGGCGAAGGGGGAAGCTGAGAAAATCGAGTAGCATTTGGCCGTCGACGGCTGGCGTGACTTTCTGCACAACGACATGGGCGTCGAACAGCACGTAATGGCGGCGGGCGTGAGTGGCTCCGTACGCCCGGACGCGGTCCAGCAGGTCTTTCCAGTGGGCCAGGTTGTCGTCGCCGGCGCCGATCAGGCCGAGCTGGCCAAAATGGATCGCCTCGTAGCCGGCGTCGATGTAATTCCGGGCGCGGTAAAAGAACCAGAGCTTTGTTTCGGGCCGGGTGATATCGGGCACGCTCCCGCCCGGCCCCCACAGGTTGCGGTATTGGCCGTTTTCGAAGAGCATGGCCTCGTAGCTGAACGTGCGGTTTTCGACGGGCAGGCCGAATTCCTCGAACACCCACGGCGGCACGGGTACCCGGTCGAGCCCCTCGTACACGGCTTCGAAAACGCACGCCTGCACGATTCGGTCCGGGTCGGCCCTGATGATTTCGCCGGCGGCCTGGCTTACCTTTTGCCAGTATGCGGTTTCGTCCGCGGGCGGATGTCCCCACAGATATGCGACGCGGCCGATGAATTTCGCGCCGATGTTGTCGAGCATGCGGAGGTCATCGTCGAAATGGGGGCTGAAGCTCATGGCGTTCACGGTGATCGCGCGCGACAGGAAGTTGTCGAGCACCTCGCGGGAAATGGCGCCGTCGAATTCGTAACTGGGGGTGGCGCCGAACGCCGAAAAGAAAACTAAAAGGGCTGTCATAAGAAATCCTCCCGGGGCATGATACACAGGGCGCCGCGTCCGCTCCAACGGGCCCGTCTAGTCTTGTTATAGAAAATGGTATACGGCAGGATTTTCTTTTGTGCCGCGTGCGTTGGCATGATAACGCAGTAACGTTGGTTTCGGAGGAAGAAGATGCGCAAAAGAATATTGGCGACGGGATGCGGAGGTTTTGTTGGCGGGACGATTGTGCGAGAAGCGGCGAAGGACGTGGAACTTCATGCGGTGACGCGCCGGGAACCGCCGATGCAGCGGAACAACGTGATCTGGCACGTTCTCGACCTGCGGGACACGTCGGCCGTGCGAAATATGTTCAAAAGCGCCGAGCCCGACGCGGTTATTCATGCCGCGGCAATCGCCGATATTGATTTTTGCGAGGCACACCGGCAAACGGCCTGGCAGATCAACGTAGGCGTCACGCAACGACTGGCACAGCTTTGCCGGGAACACGGCGCGAGGCTGGTGTTCGTCTCGACGGACAACGTGTTCGACGGCGAGCGGGGCGCGTATTCCGAAGAAGACGAGCCGGCGGCCATCAATTATTACGCGGAAACCAAATTGGCTGCCGAGCGGGCCGTTGCCGCGCTGGGGGTGAATTACGTTATTGCGCGCACGGCGCTGGTGCTGGGATTTCCGCCGTTGGGAGCGGGGAACAGTTTTCTCTCGCGGATGGCGCCGATGTTGCGCGAGGGCAAGCGCCTGGGCGTGCCGGAGAACGAGATTCGCAGCCCGATTGACGTCGTCACGCTGGCGCGGGCACTGTTGGAACTGGCCATGGCCGATTGCGAAGGCATCATCCATCTGGCGGGCAACGACATGCTCAACCGCTGCGAGATGGTTCGCAGAATCGCCAGCGGATTGGGCTACTCGCCCGGCCTCGTGTATCCAAACAATCCCAAGACCATTCCCGGGCGCGCGCCACGGCCGCGGGACGTTTCGCTGTCCAACAAGAAAGCGCGCAAATGCCTGCGCACGCCCATGAAAAATCTGCTGGACGGCCTGGAACTTGCGACTGAACAACCAGGGAACACGTTGTCATGAACACATGCCATATCTGCAGCACGCCCATCGAGGACGACGAGGAAGGCGCGGTTTGCGCGGGTTGCGGTGAAATGGCCTGCTCCAACTGCATCGTCGGCGGCCTGTGTCTTCACTGCCTTTCGCGATTGGAACTGCTTGCTTTTTACGAAGACCGGTAGAGGGCCGCGAAGCCGGAGCCGCCTTTCAGCCTTTGATTCCGGTGAGGGTGATGCCCTGGATGAACTGGCGTTGGGCGGCGAAAAAGAGGATCACGACGGGCAGCGTCATCAGGACCGACGCCGCCATCATCAGGCCGTAATTAAAACTCTGGAACACCTGCAGGGCGAACAGGCCAAGGCTCAGGGGGTAGAGGTTCTGGTCGTTGAGGTAAATCATGGGTCCCATGAACTCGTTCCAGGTGGCCATGAAGGTAAAAATGCCGATGGCTGCGAGCGCCGGCTTGATCAGCGGCAGGATAATGCGCCGGTAGATGCCGAAATAACCGCAGCCGTCGATCTTGGCGCTGTCTTCCAAATCCGAGGGGATGCTCTTCATGAACTGGCGGAGCAGGAAGATGAAAAACGCGCTGCCGAACAGCGACGGCACCCACAGCGGTTTCAGCGAGTTGTACCAGCCCAGGTTTTTAAAGATCAGGAACACGGGAATCATGGTTACCTGCGGCGGCACCATCAGCGTTGCCAGCACCAGAATGAAACAGAAGTCCCTGCCTGGCCACCGCAACCGGGCGAACGCGTAAGCCACCAGCGACGAGCCCAGAATCTGGCCGCACACGTTCAGGAACACCAGCAGCAGGCTGTTTCGCGTGTACGTGACCAGCGGGACCATCCGCAGGGCGTCGCGGTAATTGTTGGCGAACTTGTTCAGGGCCGCGCGGAAGCCTTTTGCCTGCCGTACTTCGAGCGTGAGCCGCACCCGCCCCGGTTCGTCGAACTCGGCCGCGCCCGCGTCCTTCAACCGCAGCCATGTTCGGGTGCGGGCCGTCTTATCGGCTTCGCTTTGCACCTGCCAGGCGATGTCTTGCCACCGGTCGCTGCCCAGGAAGCCTGGCTGCGCCGATTCGTATTTGCGGCCGCCCATCTCGACGGTGAGCCACAACGCGTGCCACGACCGGTCGGAACGGTGCGTGATGACCACCTTCTTAAACGCCTCCGGCGCCATGTTCAGCGGGAACTCGGCCCTGATTGCGAACCGGGCGGCGTTGTCGAACGTGTAATGCACCTCCTGCACGGGCTGCGGACCGCCCTCCTTGCGTTCCACGAGCCGCACGTTTTCATTCAGCGCTTTCCATGGGAAACGGTTATCGGCGGTGACGTCTTCTATGGAGCCGTCCCACCCGTAGAAGATGACATCGGACATTGCGAACCGCCGGTACACGTCATCGAACACGCTCGCCACGAGTTCCGGCGAGACCTCCGAACCGAAGGCCGCGGCGGCCGAGCCGGCATCCCGCGCAAAAACATCGTCCGGCGTCCGGCGCAGCACCCGCGCAAACACGCCGTCGGCCACGTCGGGTTGGTGCAGCCATGGCCGCACGTATTGGGGGAGTTCCGGCGCGGCCTGGTCGAGGCCTGAAACCAGCGCCGCTGTCACGGGGGCGGCCAGGCGGTCCCAATCGTTCTTTGCGACACCGAATGGGCGTTCCGGCCGCTCGTTGGACCGGATTTTTATGTAGGGGGATGCGACGACGCGTTCGGGCGCCTGGGGCAGCCACCGCGGCGGGTACATTTCGTCGGGCACCTTTGCGCTCGTGCTGGCCAGCCAGATGAAGGGTGCCGCAAACAGCAGTGAACCTGCTGCCAGCGACACATGCAGCAGAACCCGGCGGAGCCTTTTTTTAGCCGTTTTCAAATCCTTATTCCTGGTTGCTCAATTGTCGCTTTCGTAATAGACCCAGCGTTTGGACAACCGCAGTTGAATCACCGTCAGCACCAGCACAATTGCAAACAACACCCACGCCATTGCCGAGGCGTATCCCATCCGCAGATAGCGGAACGCCTGGTTGAACAGGTTGTAAACGTAAAACAGGGTCGAATCGACGGGCCCGCCCTGGGTCATGATGAGCGCCTGGGTGAAGATCTGGAAGGTGGCGATCAGCCCCATGACGAGGTTGAACAGGATGTAGGGGCTGAGCATCGGCAGCGTCACGCTGAAGAAGCGGCGAACCCGCCCGGCCCCGTCGATCTCGGCGGCTTCGTAGAGGTGTTGTGGAATTCCCTTGAGGCCGGCGAGCCAGATGATCATGCTGCTGCCGGCGCTCCATACGCCCATGATGATCAGGGCCGGTTTCGACCACGCCTGGTCTTGCAGCCAGCCCGGGCCGTGTATGCCCACCCGTTCAAGCGCCGTGTTTAGAATTCCCTGGTTCGGGTTGAATATCCAGATCCACAGGATTGAAGCCGCCACCACGGGCATTACCGAGGGCAGGTAGAAAAACGTCCGGTACACGGCCATGCCCTTGATCTCGTGGTTGAGCAGCATCGCGATGCCGAGCCCGGCGATCATGCCCAGCGGGATGCCGAGCGTCATGAAAACCGTGTTCCACAGCGACTTGTAAAACAGTTCGTCCCGGGTGAACATCTCGACGTAGTTCGCCAGCCCGACGAACTTCGGTGGCGATAGCACGTCGTATTCGCAGAAGCTCATGACGAGCGAGAAAAAGATCGGCCCGCCCCCGAACACGATAAAGCCGGCGAACCAGGGCAGGGCAAACCAGTAGCCCGCGCGGAATTCACGCCGGAAGTATCCCCGCGCCCGGATTTTCCGGTTGAAATACCAGTATCCGCCGAACATCGCGGCGGCGATCAGCGCCAGGTATGCCGTTATGATCGGCCACCAGCTCAGCACCGGCCGCGGTTTGGCCTTGAAAATCCGGTCGAGTTCGGCCTGCACGACGGCGGCATTGCGGTCGCAGGCAATCTGCGCGTTTTTCAGCGGGTCGGGGTCGTGCTGTTTGAAAATTCCTTCGTTCATCGCCCGCACCTGCGCAAACCACAGCGACTGCCCCACCGGCGTCACCGGGCGGTATTTCGAAAACGGCATCGCTTCGACGAATACGCGCTTGGCATCCTTAAACTTCTGGTCGATCTTCGGGTCGTTGTAGAGGTATTTTTTGAGTCCCCATTCGGTGATGTCCTTGCGGGCGTGAATCCAGGCCATGAAGTCCAGCCCGTTGACCGACGCGGCCTGGCGCATCACGTCGGCCTTGATTTGGTAGGCTCGTTTCGACGCCAGGTACTTCACCAACTCCCATGCCTCGTCGGGATGTTTTGTTCCGCGCGGAATGACCACGCACCATCCGCCGCACCACCCGAGCTGCCGCTTGCCTTCAGGCGCGGGCGGCAGAGTGACGCCAAACCGCAGATTCGGCCGCATGTTCATGATGTTCGCTACAAAGAGGTCCGTGTCGATTTTCATGGCCAGCTTGCCCGTGAGGAAGGCGTCCATGTCGCCCGCCACTACCGTCGACTCGAAGGCGCTCACGGCCTTGCCGCCGCCGAGGTCGTCGTACAGCTCGGTCATGTACGCAAGCGCCTCGACCACGGCCGGCTCGTTTAAGAGGCATGTCTTGCCGTCGTCGCTCATGAATTTCGCGCCGTTCAGCCAGCCGTAGATGTACAGCCACGAGTTCCCGAGCTTGAAGTGGGGGATAAAGCCGAGACGGACAATGCGGCCGTTGCTGTCGTACTCCGACATGATCTTCGCGGCCTGCCGGAGTTGCTTCCAGGTGCGTGGCGGGCCGACTTTGGCGGGGTTGTTTGGATCGACGCAACCGGCCGCAATAAGTTCGGCGGCGTGCTTTTCCAGCAGGTCCAGGTTGTAGTAGAGGCAGCGGTTGTCCGTGTCGACCGGTACTGCGAAGAGCTCGCCGTTGTACGTTGCTTCCGCCCAGCACGGTTCGTAGAACTGCTCGCGCCGCAACGTCATCGGGTCTTCGGGCCGTTCGCGCAGATCGCGCTCGAGGAATGGCTGCAACGACATGAACGCGCCGCGCGCCGCCCATTCGCCCACCGCGAACCGGTCGAAAAACACGACGTCCGGCGGTTTGCCGCCGGCAACGGCGGTGGTGATCCGCTGGGGATCGTCGGTTTTGTTGTAACAGGCGCTTTGGCCCATCACAACCTTGATGGCCGGTTTCCCGTCGCTTCCGTCGTGCAGCGCCTCAAACCCCTGGAGGACTTCCGGCGCCAGCGAGTCTTTTTCTTCCCCCCAGTAATAAAGCGTTACCATCTCGCCGGCCGCTGAATGACACACCACACCCGCAACCAGAATGAATAATCCCGCAACACGCATCATGCCAAGCCCTCTAACTTCCGCCTGCCATACAACCATACCGCTTGCAGCCATTTCAAATGCAGAAGCAAATGCGAATGCGCCTACACGCGCATTGTGACGCCCCTTCCATAACGCGTGGTCAGCCGAGTGCTTTTGCCTGGGAGTATTCGCGGTAGCGGATGACGAGGCAGCTCATGCAGAGGAACGCCGCGATCAGGCAGAGCAGGACAACGCCGCCTTTCACGGCGCCGACCACGAGCTGCTGCTTTTCGAATTCGGCGATTGCGAGCTTTATGACGGGGTTCTGGCGTTGCGTGGCCATGGCGGGCAGCATGGCGTTGATGTACTTTTCGATGGTCAGGAAATCGATGGCGCCGGGGATGAAACTGACGAACCGCTGCCAACCGAATAAGGCGGCGACGCCAATGATGATGGGCCATCTCGTAACGGCGCCGAGAAAGGACGTGAACGCCCCGTATGCGGCCAGCGCGGCGACGAGCAACAGCGCGTAATGGATGAACAGCTTGAACGTTTCGGCGCTGAACCCGAAATCGCCGATGGACGTGCACGCGGCGAACACCATGCCAACGGCCGCAACCAGCAGCAGACCGCTTAACAGAAGGTATGCCCCGAACCGGCCGAGAATTATTGCGCTACGCGGGATGGGCCGTGTCAGCAAGTACTGGATGGTCTGGTTTTCGACCTCCTCGCCCACCAGCATCGTGCCGTAAAACAACGCGAGCAGCAGCACCATGCCTTTCAGGTAAATGTGCTCGACAATGAACACGAAAAGTTTGTTGCCGTCTTCGGCGAACTCGCTCACGGACAAAAACGCCAGAGACAACGGCACGAACACCGGCAGCAGAATGATCACGGTGATCAGGGCGATGCGCTTGCGCCGCAGCATCATCGTAAACGTGAGCGAGAATACCGTCCGCAAGTAGTAAAAGTATCCCGCGCGCGTATCCGCCGTATTTTCAGCCATATCGCCTTCCTTTTCCTTGCTATCTGACGAGATAATCGAACACCGACTGGAGGTTGTCGTCGGGGCAACTGATGCCGGTGATGCCGGCGTGATCGCCGATGACGATGTCGTTCAGCCGCTGGTAAAACGCGTTGGGATCTTTCGTCTTGATGGTCACGGCGCCGCTGCCGAATTCGACGGCGAGGGTTGCGGGGTCCGGGGCAAATTTGCTTGCCAGCGCGTGCGGATCGCGGCACTCGACGGTGACGGCGTGCGGGTGCTCGTCGATAAGCTCGCGGATCTGGCGGATCTCGCCCTGGGCAAGCACGCATCCCTTGTAAAGGAGCAGCACGTTGTTGGTCACGCGCTCGACTTCGTAGAGGACGTGCGTCGAGAAAATGACGGTGCGCCCTTGGCGGCCCCATTCCTGGATCAGGCTGAACAGGTCTTCGCGGCCTTCGGGGTCAATGCCCGACATCGGCTCGTCGAGAAAAATCAGGTCGGAGTCCGTGGCCAGTACCTGGGCGATTTTCGTCCGCTGCCGCATTCCGCGCGAATAATTTTCGATAGGCTCGTGCATCCGGTGGTCCATGTGCAGGAAGGCCAGCGCGTCCTTGGCGCGCGTCCTGGCTATGCGCGGTTTCAAGCCGCGGAGGCGGCACATCCAGTACACGAATTCGTAACCGGTCATGTTCTCGTAGAACTTTTCGGTTTCGGCGCAATACCCGATCCGGTTCATGATGCGCAGGTTGTTCCGGGGCGGCTCGCCGCACACGGAAATCTTGCCGCGGCTGGGCGAGTACAATCCCAGGCACAGCTTGATAAACGTGGTTTTGCCGGCGCCGTTCGGGCCGAGCAGGCCTGTCACGCCGGGTTCGATCGACACGTCGAGGTTATTTACGGCGACTACTTCGCCGAACCATTTCGAGACTTTCTGGGCTTCAATAACGGGCGTCATTCAACGGCCTCCGGAAACTTCTCTTTTGCCTTCACTGCCGGCGTCATGTTGCGACCTCCGCGCGTTTGACCTTGCGGCAAACGGCCCAAAACGCCAGAAGACAAACCAGAACAAGAATGAAAACAGACCATTCCCACGAGATATCCACCATGGGCCGGCGCGTTTGGAAGAGTTTTTCGCCCACGCGGTTGAGCGCAAGCGGCACCGCCAGCACCTGGAGTTGCTCATTGGCGCGGTCGAGGCTCTTACCGATGATCAGGTTGGCGGACAGCACCATGAAGACGCCGATGGCCGCATAGCGCTCGCTGGAAAATAACGCGCTGCTAGCGAGCACGCCAAGCGCGCATGGCACCACGAGCAACGTCGAGAAAGCCAGAATCGGCAGGGGCAACCAGTAGGTGGCCCTGATAGTCTCCATGCCGGGGGCGAGCAGGTTGTGCAGGCCGAGCAGAAACAGCGCCGGGATGGCCGTGAATATCATGCCGATGACGACGAGCGTCATGAATTTGCCGATCACGTAATCGCGCCACGTGATGGCTTTCGAGAAATAGACGTCCATGAGGTTGTGGCGCAGATCGTCGCAGATCATGCCCGAGCCGGCGAGGATCGTCGCCAGAAAGACGATGGGCGCCTGTAAGCGGATAAAGTCGAAGAACATTCCCTCGGTGATTTTCAGCGCCATCACCTGCTGCACCAACTGGGTGATCTGATTGTTTTTGTTCGAGGCCAGCGTGTCTACCGCCACGATTTGCAGGACGCGCAGAAGCACCTGCGGATAGCCCATCAGAAACATCACCAGAAACGGGCGGCTCTTGAACAGCACCCGGAACTCGTGCTTGACGATGGCCCACCACCGGTGTCTGGTGCGCAGCGTCCCGTCAAACGTCCTGTAGGTCTGGTGGTAAATGGGCATACAAGCTCTCCGTTATTTAGCCATGCTCGTTTCGGGCTGCGGGTTGGAATGCTGAGCGGCGCCAACGTGGTCTCGCTCGCTGACGGCGCCGATGAAAACTTCTTCCAGGCTTTGCCGTACGGCCCGGTAGTGCCTGACCTGTGTGCCGCACGCCCGCGCGATCTCGAAGACGGTTTTGCCGTTTGTCGACTTGGGCACCGTAAGGTTAATCGTGCCCGTTTGCAGGCGGCGCCAAGTGAAACCCGCGCGCACCAGCGCGTCCAGAAATGCCTGCTCGTTGTCGCGCACCCGTACCTCGACGCAGCCCTCGCGGGCCGTGGTGAGCTCTTCAATCGGCCCGTCGACAACGATGCGGCCTTTGTTAATCATTACGACGCGGTCGCACACGTGCTCGACGTCGGGCAGCAGGTGCGTCGAAAGCAGAATGGTGATTTTGCGTTTCCGTCCGAGTTCCTCGATCAAATCGAGCATCTCGATTCTTCCTTCGGGGTCGAGGCCGGAGGTGGGCTCGTCCAGCAGCAGGAGTTGCGGGTCGTGGATGAGCGCCTGGGCGAACTTCACGCGCTGGCACATCCCCGTGCTGTATGTCTCCATTTTTCTGTAGCGGTTCTCGTCAACGCCCACGTAGTTGAGGACTTCGTGGGCCCGTTCCATCGCGTCCACCCGCGTCATGCCCGACAGGCAACCGCAGAACGTCAGGAAGGAGACCGCGCTTTCCTTGGGCTTGACGATCTCGCGTTCGGGCATGTAACCGAGCTTTCGCCGCACGTCCAGGGCGTGTTTCGGCATTTGCTTGCCGAACATGGTCACGGTCCCGCTGTCGATCCGCACAAACCCCATGAGGGCTTTCAGCAACGTGCTTTTGCCGGCGCCGTTGGGTCCGAGCAATCCGACGGCGCCCGCGTCTATGCTGAAGTCGACACCTTGGAGGGCGTGTGTGTCGCCGTATGAGATTTTGAGTTCCCGAATTTCAATCACGCGCAGTCCTTTCTCGTCCGGGCCGTCTTACGGGGCTCCCACCTGCAGGTCAAGCAGTTCGTTCCGCTGGCCTTGTTCAATCACCACCGGCCCACTGTACACCATGCTCACGCTGCCCGACATAATTTCACCCAGGGACGTGTATAAGATGTCAAGCCGGAACTCGCCCTGGATCAAGTTGTCCATCTGGAAGTAGCCGTCGCGGTCGATCTGTGACATACCGGCCACGTAGGTGGCCATTTCTGACGAATCCTGGAACCACGTCGCCGGGTTGGTCAAATTGAGCGCCACGATATCGGCCGGGGCTCCGGGAAACAGCAGCAGTGCGAAACCGAGCTTGCCGGGTCCCGGCGGCGGGGTGCACATCACGGCCAGCGAGGTGTGCGTGGGCTCGCCGAAATTGTAGACATTGTTCTGGCCTTCGACCACGTCGATCCGCGCGTGCAGCGGCGCAAAATTGCCCGAGGTAAGGTTTCCGAGCGATACGGCCGAACCCACGTAGCTGCCCGCGGGCAGGTTGTTGAACTCGTACTGCCCATTGGCGTCGGCTGTGGCGATTTCACTGATGCCGTTGCCGACTACCGTCACCATCGCACCCGGTTCAAGCTGGCCGTTGAAGGCGACATAACCCCGGAGCGTGTTTCCGCGGGAGAGGCGGATGATGTTGCCGCTGGAGGTCTGGCCGTCGCCAAGCGTAATCGGGCCGTGCATCGCCGGAGCGTAACCCTCTTTGCGGGCGGTGATGCTGTACGTTCCCTCGACCAGCTTTTTGAACTCGAACTCGCCGTCTGAGCCCACCTGCACCGAGCCCTGTCCCCCCAGGTTGAGAATGGCCAGGGGCACGTCGCCCGCTTCGTTCAGCGCCAGCATAGCGCCTCCGACGTCGCTGCCGTCCGCCGTAACGACACGGCCGGAGATCGAACCGCCCGATTCGGTTACTTCGATAACGATGCCTGTTACGGCGCTGCCCTGGCTTGCCGAAACGCTCGCGCGGCCGGGGGTGTAACCTCTGGCGCGGGCTTCGAGCGTGTAGTCGCCGGGCTTGACGGTGAGTGTGAACGAGCCGTCGGGCGTCGAAAAACTGCGGCCCTCCATCGACTCGATCAGCGACAGCGGGCTTCCGCCGCCCGCTCCGAGCACGCGGACGCTGAAATACCCGGGCGGCTCGCCGGTTTCGCTGATCAGGACCCTCCCGCTGATCGTGGTGGCTATGTCCAATACGATGTCCGTCGGCTCATCGTACTTTACGTCGGTCACGACCTTGCGTTCGTAGCCGTCCCGCCTGGCCATCAGCATGTAAAAGCCGGCGTTAATCTCGTAGAAGGCGTACTGGCCATCGGAATCCGTAGTGACTTCTTTGCCGACTTCATCGCCCAGGCTTTCCGCGCCGACCCCGCCCAGTTCGACTTCCACGCCCGGCAGGGGCTGGCCGCTGGTGTCCGTGACGGTGCCGTAAATCGTCAGGGTTCCCTTTTCGATGGGCGTCAGCATTACGGTCAGGCCGGTTACTTTATGCTGGCCGTCGGAATAGAAAGGTTCGCCGGTGGTCGTGTATTTAAAGCCCTTTTTGGTGCCGTAAACCTGGTAGTCGCCCTTCGGAATGTTTTCAAACTCGAATGAACCGTCCTCCTTTGAAGTGTCTTCCTCGAACGTCTGGGAGAAGGAGAGGGGTTCGAGCAGTGCCGAGGTGGCGGGAATGCAGAACAAGGCGGCGCCCTCAATCGGCTTGCGGTCCGGGTCGACGACGAGCCCATAGATGTCCGAGCCGGGCGAGACGTAGATGTCGATCCGAGCGACGCGCTGGGACGTTGTCAGCAGGAACGGTTCGGACAGCTGCGGCGCGTGGTCGTGCGGAAACGTGAACAGCCTCCACTCCTTGTTCAGCGGCACGCCGTTCATCTCGTAATAACCGTCGTGGTTGGCGTTGGTGGTGATAGGGGCTTTCTGCTTAACCGCCATATCCAGGACCTGCTTGATGATGGTCGTTGACGAGCACAGAACAACGCCGGAGCTGCCCACCGGCTCCTCGTCGTATGTCATGACGTGTCCCCAGACGGTGCCGAACGGCTCGACCTTGAAATCGATCCCCGTCACCTCCTGGTTCTCGCGCGAGATAACCACCTCGCGCTGAATGGAGCTGAACGATCTGGCGTTGCCCAGGAGGTTGCTCAATTCGGCGAAGTTGACGTCGAGCCGGTCGTTGTTGCGCGGTTGGGCCGTAACGGTAAATCCGCCGGGGAGCAAACCCGATACCGTATACCGCCCGTCGTCGCCGGAAATGCCCTCGCTTGTCCCCTGGTTGTCGCCGTACGCCCAGATGACCATCCCGCCGACGGGCTTGCCCGTTCCGGTTTCCGTAACGCGCCCCGAAATGCTCGCGCCGAGGTCCAGCGTAAAGTTGAGCGTGTACGTTTTGTCGTCCTCATCCAACTCGACTTCTTGTCCCTGGCCGCGGTACAGGTAACCGTTGTGCCACGCCCCGATAAAGTACTTTCCGGGTGTCGGCAGCCGCAGGGCGTATTTTCCGGTGCGGGTGGTGTGGGTCGATTTGTGCCGCTCGTAATTGTCAGCCTTGCCGGCGTCCACCAATTCCCACCATTCCTGGACTTTTGCGTTGACACGCGCGAAGGCAACCGGCTTGTTCGTCTTCGCTTCCAGGACCACCCCCTGCACGATGCAGCCCGGCCCCTCCTCGACAACCGGCTCGCTGGAGGCGAGTTCGGCACGCGGTTCTTCGCGCCGCCCGCGAGGCCGCGGCGCGGGCATTGGCGGCAGACCCTCTTCGCGCGCCTCGGGCTTGGGTTCGTAAGTCGTTTTTGAGACGGGCGGCGGCGGCGGTTTGTCGGGGGCGAACAGGATGGCCATCAGGACCGCCACGGCCGCCAGGACAAAAATTACGCCGAGGAAATGGAGGGCGGTCCACTCCTTTGCCTTGAGAGGCAACGGCGCTAAGCTACGTTTCATCACGAAATCGTACTGCCCCCTGCAGTTGACCGTACGGTTGCAGTGGTTACTTCAAAATGACGGACTTTTAGCATATCGTATTCTTATGTCTAAGAAAAGCCTTTTCGATCACCCCCGGCAGCCGCCATCTTTAATTACCGTTACATAAAGTTTAGACTGCCGTGGGCCCTGAAAATTTGTTGGTGCCAGTCACACGTTTACCGGCAAAACGCACCCTGAAGGAGAACAAAATGGCTTTCCTGAAGTTTCCCGGCGATTTTACGTGGGGAACCGCCACCGCCGCGTACCAAATCGAAGGCGCCTGGAAAGAGGACGGCAAAGGCCCATCTATCTGGGACACGTTCGCCCACCAGCCCGGCAAAATCAGCGACGGATCGAACGCCGACGTGGCCTGCGACCACTACCACCGCTGGCAGGAGGACGTGGACATCATGGCCGGGCTTGGCATGAATGCCTACCGGTTCTCGCTTTCCTGGCCGCGGATTCTGCCTGACGGGGCGGGCGCCGTAAACGACGCCGGCCTGGACTTCTACGACCGGCTGGTCGACGGTCTCCTCGAGCGGAATATCGAACCGTACATCACCCTCTACCATTGGGATCTGCCCCAAGCGCTGCACGACGCCGGCGGATGGTGCAACCGCGCCACGGTGCGCCATTTCGCCGAATACGCCCGCATCGTCGCCGAGCGGCTGGGCGACCGCGTCACGAAGTGGATCACCCATAACGAGCCGTCGGTCGTGAGCCTGCTGGGTTATTTCACGGGCGAATACGCGCCCGGTGAAATCAATCCAATGGGAACGTTTCAGACGGCCCATCACCTGTTTCTGTCGCACGGGCTGGCGGTGCAGGCGTTGCGTTCGGCGGCAAAGAAGCCGGCCGAAGTTGGTATTGTGCTGCACCTCCGGCCCGTTCATCCCGCCACGGATTCCGAAGAGGACCAAGCCGCGGCCGTCAGATACGACGGCGTGATCAACCGGTTTTTCCTTGACCCCGTTTTCTTCGGGCGATACCCGGAAGACACTTCAAAACTGCTCGAGATCATCATGCCCGAAATCGAAGACGGCGACATGGAAATCATCTCCGCGCCGGTCGATTTCCTTGGCGTCAACTACTACACGCGCTTCGTCATCAAGCATGACCCGGACACCATGCTGATTGAAGCGGCCGAAGCTCCGCCCGCCGACAGCGAGTATTCGGGCCTCTGGGAGATTTACGGGCCGGGCCTTTATGAAATGCTGACGCGCATCAAGCGTGACTACAACCCCGGCCGCATCCTGATTACCGAAAACGGCATTCCCGTTCCCGACGGCCTGGACTGGGACGGGCGCGTGCGCGATTACAGGCGAATTCGTTACCTCCGCGACAACCTGGCCCAACTGCATAAGGCCATGGGCGAGGGCGTACCCGTGGAAGGCTACTTCCATTGGTCGCTTTTGGACAACTTCGAGTGGTCGCACGGGTACGAGCCCCGGTTCGGCTTTGTTTATGTCGATTACCAAACTCAGAAACGGACTGTCAAAGAAAGCGGCGGTTGGATGGCCCAGGTGATCCGCCAAAACGGCCTGGATTCCGACGCCGGAGTGCCGCGTTGAGTTTACAAAGTTTTACGAAGAGGAGAAATGAAATGAGAGCCTTTTTAGTGGTCACTTTGCTCTGTCTTGCAGCCTTCGACGCGGCATCCGCGGAACTCGCCGCGTCCGTGGAAGGGAAACAGGTTAGCGTCACCGTCGACGGCAAACTGTTCACTGCCTACAAGTTCGACGGTGGCCAGAAATACCCCTACTTCTGGCCCGTGATCGGCCCGGCTTCGGGCAAATCGGTTACGACGGAAACTTCCGAGCCCTACCCCCACCACCATTCGCTGTTTTTCGGTTGCGACCACGTCAACGGCGCGAACTACTGGCAGGACGTCAACGAGCGCGGCCAGATCCTTTCTCAAGGGCCGAACGTGATCGAGCAGGGCGAGCGCGTCGTGATCGAAGACGTATGCCTGTGGAAGCAGCCGGAGAAAGAGCCGGTTATCCGCGACACGCGCCGAATCACGATCACAGCCCCCGATGAAAAAACGCGCCTGATCGATTTCGAGATCACGCTTGACCCGCTTGTCGACGTGAAGGTCACGAAAACAAACCACTCCCTCTTTTCCGCCCGAATGGTTCCCGAGCTTAGCGTGAAGGCCGGCGGCACGCTCGTCAACGCCCAAGGGGCAAAATCCGAAGCTGGCACATTTGAAGTCGAATCCCCCTGGTGCGACTACTACGGGACGCGCGGCGGCCTTACCGAAGGGCTTGCCATTTTGCAGCACCCATCAAACAGGTGGTTCCCCAGCAAATGGTTCACGCGCGACTACGGTTTCTTCAGTCCGACGCCGCTGAACTGGGAAGAACTCGACCTGCCAAAAGGCCAAACCCTGACCCTCAAATACCGCGTAGTCGTTCACGAAGGAAACACACAAACCGCCCGTATTGGAGAAAGATTCGCCGCGTACGCCAACTGACCAAGAGCAACCGCAAAGAGCACAAAGAACACAAAGAAAATCTAGAAAATGCTTGGTTGATACGGGTAAATTGCTTTTGAAATCACATCCAATGAAAAGAAAATTTGGCAAACAACAGACACATTCCCGTAATTAAAATTCCGAAGGGAGTCTGCCTCGAGAAAGTTTCGCTCCAGACAAATTTGCGGATCTGGAACTTATACGAGCCGAAATTGATGAGCATGCCATGCTTTTTGCACGACGATTTCAGATAGCCGAGTACTTGGGCTTCATGCTCCCGCGTTAGCGTCTTCGCCGCCTTCAATTCAAGAATCAACTCGTTTTCGATAATCAAATCAGCTTGATACTCGCCAATCAGGGTTCCGTCTTCATCATAAACCTTGATTGGATGCTGTTGGTTTACCTGCAGTCCTGCTTTTCGCAACCGGTGCGCCAGAGCGTTCTCATAAACCTTCTCAAGATGTCCGTGTCTATGATACACGTGGATGTCATACGCCGTTGCCCGAACCTTATCACACTAAGCTTTGATATCCATTCCCCCGCCCCTCCCACGTTTTTTTCTTTGCGATCTTTGTGATCTTTGCGGTTAAGTTTTTTTGAATTATATAAGCTCGCGGGCGACGACTACTTTTTTCTTGAAGGCTTCGAAGTTTTCCGCCAGGTTTCCCCCGTGGAAAATGCTTGCGGTGCCGAGAATGAAAATATCGGCGCCTGCGCGCGACAAGATCGCGGCGTTTTCCACGTTAATATTGCCGTCCACTTCGATATGAACCGGCCGGTTCCGGTACTCGATGTTTTCCCGGAGAATCTTCACACGTTCGCCGGCGCCGCGGATCATGGTTTGCCCGGCGTATCCGGGGTCGACCGTCATTACGAGCACGCGGTCGGCGAGATCGAGCAAGTATTCGAGCTTGGTCAGGGGCGTCGCGGGGTTGATGGCAATGCCGGGTGAAGCGCCGGCATCGCGTATTTGGGTAAGCGTGCGGTGGGCGTGGGTGCAAGCCTCGGCGTGGACCACCACCGTTGAACAGCCCGCCTCCACGAAACGCTCGATGTAGTCCTCGGGGCGCGTGATCATCAGGTGCGCCGTGCAGGGGATGCCGCAACTGCGCCGGGCCGCTTCGATCGTGCCGAACCCCAGCGTAAAATTCGGCACGAACATGCCGTCCATCACGTCGAAATGCAGCTCGTCGCACCCCGCCTGTTCCAGCGCTTTAAGGTCGTCTTCGAGCCGCGCCAGGTTGGCGCACATTACGGACGCGGCCCAGATCATTTTCCGGCGGTCATTCAAAACTGGCCTCTCCCCGTTCCCGCAGGAACGCGTTCACATCCTCCCGAGCCGGCATCGACGGCTGGGCGCCGGCTTTCGTTGCCGCCAGCGCGCCCGCCGCGTTTGCAAAAGTCAGCGCTTCCCGGCGCGGCATGGCTTCCCATGCGCATGCGAGCGCGGCTGTGAACGCGTCGCCCGCCGCCGTCGTGTCAACCGCCCGCACCTTGAACGCCGGCACGTGGATGTCGTCCTCGCCGACGTAGAGCGAACCCAATGATCCGAGCTTCATCACGACTTCGCTGGCGCCGAGTTCCATCAGCGCGTTTGCCGCGCGGCGCGCGTCGTCAAGCGAATCGACCGGAATGCCCGTGATGGCTTCCGCCTCGGTTTCGTTTGGCGAGACGATTGAGGCTTTGCCGATGATTGAGCGCGGGACGCCTTGCGCCGGCCCGGCATCCACGATTGCGAGAGTGTCGGCCTCGCGCGCCGCGTCAAGCACCGCCTCGACGGTTTCGAGCGGGATTTCGAGCTGGAGCAGCACCGCGTCGACGTTTTCAATCACGTCCCGCAGGTTTTCAACATCGTCCGGCCGGATGCTGTAGTTTGCCGCGGGGATAATGACGATGCTGTTCTGCCCGTCCTCGGCCACGCAGATGAGCGCGGTGCCCGTGGGCTGGCTGGTGTCGGTTTTGAGATGCGAGATGTCGATGCCTTCCACGCTCAACGAGTCCCGCTGCATTTGGCCGAACGAATCGTCGCCCACACAACCGGCAAAAAAGGTCTTGGCGCCGAGGCGGGCGGCCGCAACGGCCTGGTTGGCGCCTTTGCCGCCGGTGACGGTCTTAAACGTTCCGCCGATGATGCTCTCGCCGGGGCGAGGGCAATGCGGCGCCGACGCCACGAGGTCGATGTTCGCGCTGCCGACTACCAAAATTCGGGGTGTGGTCATTCGATGGTCTCCCGTCAGGTCCCGTTATGTCTTGCGTGATAAGCCAGCATGCAGCAGCCGGCGCAAGGCGCGAAAAGCCCTTCCCGGGCGCGGCGCCTGAACTGCTTGTACTTGTCGCTGTTCCACGCGTCCCTGATGCTCATTTCCCGCACATTGCCCATGCTCACCAGCCAGCATGGCCGGATGCTGCCTTTGCTGTCCACGATTACCATTGACCACAACGGCGGACACCGGAAATCCCGCAGGTCGCTTTCGCCGGCGTAGTACCGCACGATCTCGCGGTCGGGCATGTTGGGGGTCCGCAACTCGATGCCGGCTTTTTCCGCGGCGCGGCGCGTGTCGCGCAACGCGTCGGCCACGTGCTGCGGATCGAGCCGCGGTGAATTAAGCTGCGACTTCCGGTAAGCCGCCGGATCCCGCGAGCCGAAATCCTGAAGCTCCTGGTTGCGCACTTCGAGCGTAAGGTTGACCACGTCGCCGCCCGCGTCCGCAACAATCTGCGGCATCCAGGACAGGTAGTCCAGGTTGGACTTCTGAATGACTGTGGTGACGTGGATCAACGGGCATTTCCGGCCGCGTTCGCGCCGCAGCGACGACAGAAGTTTTACCGCTTCGATTGTCTTGGCAAAATTGCCCTCGCCACGGAGCCGGTTGTTGATTTCTTCGGGGCCCTCGATCGAAAAACCCGCGATGTTCAAACCCGCGCCGCCGAACCTTTTCGGGGCAAACTCGACGAGGCTGCGGGCCCGCTCTTCATTGACCATTGTACCGTTCGAGATGAAATGCGTCCGGCTCCGGGAACTTGCAAAACCCAGCAGGTCAAGGAAATCTTCCCGCACAAACGGTTCGCCGCCCGTAAACGATATTACGGCCAGCCGCGGCGCCTGCCGAATCACGTGGAGCCACTCTTCGGTGGTGAGTTCGCCTTCCTTCTGGGTGGCCGGGGGCGTCTCGCGCAACCATTGGATGTACTGGCACATCTGGCAACGCAAATTGCACCGCCGCGTCACCTCGAACATAAAGAACCGCGGCGGCAACGCATAGCCGCCACGCGCCAGATGGTACGGCAACAACGTGTAGGCCTGCGTGGCGGCGCGGTGAATGCGGGCTATATTCGGCAAAAGTTTCATAAGCATATTGTACCCCCTGCGGCAAGCCGCGCTCCACTAATTGCGGATTGGCACTTGGAATGGCAGGTTGACGTAGGGGGCGTTTCTACTCAATCAAGAATTGGCTGGTTTTTCTTCAGCGTTGGGGCGAGCGGGCAATCGGCACAACGCGGCGCTCGCCGGCAAAAGTCTTTCCCCACGTACACGATCAACGCGTGGTACTCCTTGTACAGCGTCAAATCCGGCTCGACGTTATGCTCAAAAAACTGCCGCAGTTCCTCGTAAGGTATATGCTGCTTCACCACCCCGTGCCGGCTCAAAATCCTGCGCGTGTAGGCGTCCACCACAAACACCGGTTTTTCGCACGCGTACAGCAGGATGTCGTCGGCCGTTTCAGGCCCGATGCCGTGCACGTCGAGAAGCTCCGGGCGCAGCGCTTCCAAGGGGCGCGCTTTCATCCGGCGCATGCTTCCGCCGTAATGCGAGATCAGGTAGTCGCAAAAACTCCGCAACCGCTTTGCCTTTACGCGGAAATACCCCGACGGCATCAGCGCCGTCTCGAGCCGGTCGAGCGGGCACTCCAGGATCGCCTTGGGAGAAAGAAGCTTCTCCCGCTTCAGGTTTTTGATGGCCTTTTCGACGTTCAACCAAGCCGTGTTCTGCGTCAGAACAGCCCCCACGGCTATCTCGAACGCCGTATCGCCGGGCCACCAGCCCGTCGGGCCATAGCGGGCTTCCATCCGGTTGTAAAAATCTTTCAAGATACGTTTCATCTTCTTCCTTGCTTACTCCACGCCAATAATACCCGTTGCTCAGGTTTGAAAGCTATTACCGCAAACCCAATGACAATGCGGTTTGGCAAAAGCGCCTCTCCTCTTTGTTTTCCGGTGCGGATGTGGGGTAGAATTTGCTTTTCCATGTTTGTAACGGGAGCTTTTGTTTTGGACAAGATAGTGAGCCTGGCGAAACGGCGGGGGTTTATTTTTCAGTCAAGCGGCATTTACGGCGGAGTGAACGGGTGCTGGGATTTTGGGCCGCTGGGCGTTGAACTGAAGCGGAACATCCGCGACCACTGGTGGTATGTCTTCGTTCAGCAGCGTGACGATATGGTGGGGCTTGACGCGAGCATCATCATGCACCCGGAAGTCTGGGTTGCGAGCGGGCATGTCGAGCAGTTCCATGACATGCTGGTGGACTGCAAGGAGTGTAAACACCGGTTCCGTGCGGATCACCTCGAGGGGCCGCGGTGCCCGGATTGCGGGGGCGAGCTTACGGAACCGCGGGCGTTCAACAGCATGCTGAAAACGCGGCTGGGGGTGAGCGAGGACACGGCGGTGGAGACGTATCTGCGGCCGGAGACGTGCCAGTCGATTTTCGTGAACTTCAAGGAGGTGTACGCGACGAGCCGGATGAAGGTCCCGTTCGGCATCGCCCAGGTTGGCAAAAGTTTCCGAAACGAGGTGAACCCGCGGAATTTCATTTTCCGTTCTCGCGAATTCGAGCAGATGGAAATCGAGTTTTTCTGCCGCGCCGAAGAGGAGGAGAAGTGGTTTGCCGATTGGCAGGAAAAATGCTGGCAGTGGTACCTGGACGTCGGGCTGAGCCCGGAGCGGATGCGCTGGTACGAGCATCCGAAGGAAACGCTGGCGCATTACTCGAAACGGACGGCAGACATCGAGTATGAGTTCCCCTTCGGTTGGGGCGAGTTGCAGGGATTGGCGAACCGGGGCGTTTACGACCTGACGGCGCATTCGAAGCACAGCGGAAAAGACATGTCGTTCTTTGACCAGGAAAAGAAGGAGCGGTACATCCCATCGGTGATCGAACCGAGCGGCGGTGTGGACCGCACCTGCCTGGCGATACTCTGCAACGCCTACACGGAAGACGAGGTCGAGGGCGAGACGCGGGTGCTGATGAAGTTTGCGCCGCGGATTGCGCCGATCAAGGCGGCGGTGTTCCCGCTGGTGAAGAAAGACGGGCTGGCGGAAATCGCGCAGGAGTTCGAGCGGAAACTGCGGCGGAGGTTCAACACGTTTTACGACCAGAGCGGTGCGATCGGGCGGCGGTACCGCCGGATGGACGAGGCGGGGACGCCGTATTGCGTGACCGTCGATTATGAGACGAAGGACAACGAAACGGTGACGGTCCGGGAGCGCGACTCGCTGGAGCAGGCGCGGATGAAGATGGACGAGGTTGCGAACTGGCTGGCGGATCGGGTTTCGCTGGAAACGATGTAGAGAGGCCGCGGGCCGATGAAGGTCGATTACGACAAGATCGCGCCCGATTACGACAACCACCGGCGGGCCGGGGGGCCTTACGTGGGCCGGCTGGTGGAGCTTGCGCGTGAGATTCGGGCGCAGGACGTGCTGGAGCTGGGCTGCGGCACGGGGAACTGCACAGCGGGCTTTCTGCACACTCATGATTGCCGGGTGATCGGACTTGATCCGTCGCGGGGGATGTTGTTGAAGGCCAAGGCGAAAGGCATCGAGGGTGTTGCGCTGGTAGAGGGGAGCGCGACGGCAATTCCGCTGCTTGCGCAATCGGTGGATTATGTTTTTGGAGCGTTTTTTCTGCATCACGTTCTGGATCTTGGGGCGGTGGCGCGGGAAAGCGCGCGGGTGTTGAAGGAGGGCGGCGCGGCGGCCTTTGTCACGGCGAGCATCGAGTTTATCAAAAACCATCCGATGAACCGGTATTTCCCGTCTCTTGCAACCGTTGACCTGGCGCGGTTTCAGACGGGGGAGGAGATTGCGGGGGCGTTGCGCGAGGCGGGCTTTGAGCGGGTGGAGGTGGGGAGCTTTGTGACGCCGGAGCCGCAGCCGATTGACCGGCCGTATGTGGAGAAGGTGGCGGCGAAGTTTATCAGCACGTACGAACTGATTCCGGCGGACGAGTTTGAGACCGGGGTGGCGCGGTTGCGGGCGGATGTCGAGGCGCAAGGGGGCCGGCTGGGTGAGGATGTGAACTGGGAGTGGACGGAAGTTCGGGCGCGGCGGCTTTAGAGTCTTCAGCCGGGGTCGGCGGGGTATTCGAATTTGACGGGGGTTTCGATAGAAGGGTTGAGGCTTAACGCGACGGGGGAGGTTTTCGCGGCAGATTCGAGCATGGTTTTCTGTTCCGGGCTGAGCGCGGCCGGGATGACAATTGTGGCGGTGAGACGTTTGATGACGCGGGGTGGCTCGGAGGTCATCTCCTTGACAACGTGGACCTTTGTTCCGGTCAGATCGATTTTTTGTTCTTCGGCGACAATGCCCATGATGGTGGCCATGCATGCGCCGAACGCGGTGGCGACGAGATCGGAGGGCGAGAAGGTTTCGCCTTTGCCCTTGTTGTCGACGGGTGCGTCGGTGAGGAGCGTGTTGCCGCTTGGAGCGTGTACGGCCTTGCATCTGAGGCTGCCGGTGTAATCAATGTTGAGTTCTACCATTTTGTCTCTGCTCCCGGTGATCTTTTCAGACGAATAAGAACGAAACCAAAGCCGATAAGTGCCAGCAGCGCCAGATCCGCGCCGTTGCCTTGCGGTGGCGGTGTTTTTCCTGCCATGCCGCCGAAACAGCCGCCTTCACCTTCGCCTTCTCCCTCGCCCTCACCCGCGTCTGGCGTAAGCGGGTAATGCAGCATAACATTATCGCCCGCGCCGAGCGTCTTTGATTTTGCGGCCGTGCCGTATCCGGGCGCGGTGACGGTGAACGTGTACGTGCCTGGCGCGAGGCAGGCGAACGTATATACGCCGGCGGTATTTTCTGTGACGGGGCTGAAGCTGCCAGGGGCCAAGCCGATGCTCGCGTTCGTAATTGGCTGCTGGGTGTCGGCGTCCCAAACGCTGCAGTGGGCGGATGCGGCCGCGGCCGCGGCGCTTTTCGAAAGGATCGGAATGTAATCCGAGCTGCCCGCGACGCGCGCCCCGACTTCCTCTTCGTCGTCGGTTCCCCAATCGTTGTTTTCCATCACGAGCGGCTCCTGGCGCTCGTTGACGACGACGGCGTTGCCTTCTATAGATTCCAGGTCGATTGTGTTGTACCCGGAGTTTGGATCGGACGCGGAGCTGAGGTTGCCGTCGCCCTCTTTTAGGGGTGTTGCCCGCACAACGATGGCGCTGCCGAGAAGGTTGTGGAACCAGCACCGGCGCACAAGAGGTATTTGGCCGTGAATGACAACTCCGTTCTGCAACCCGGTGAATTCGCAGCCTTCAACCACGGCGTTGCGGCCGGCTTCGCCGTAGACGGCCAGTCCATCGGCCAAGGGCGACTGGCCGCCTTCAAACCGCACGTCTTGAACCAGCGTCCGCCCTTCGACCGTCAGCAAGGGCAGCATATCTGACGGGAATGGTTCGCGCAATACCAGGTTTCTCATTCCTGCACCGTCCGAGGCGTACACATAGCCGCTGACCGCGGTTTCGGCAGTCGGTGCGGCGGCGCCGGCAAGCGTCAGCAACGGCGGCATCGTGAAATCTTCCTCATACACGCCCGGCGCGAGACGTACCGTGGCCGGTGCCGATCCGACTTGGCCTATTGCGTCGATTGCATGCTGGATGGTCAGCCAAGGGGCGGCAAAACTGCCGTCGCCTGCGATGTCGTCGCCGGCCTTTGACACATAGAAAACGGCTGCGGGCGATGCCGGGTCGGTCGGGTCCGTGCGCAACCGGTATTCTTCAATGTTGGTGCGCCCGTCGCTATCGGCGTCCTCGCCGGCATCGTCCGGCGACGCGGGATCGAGCGCGTAGGCCGCTTCCCAGCCGTCGTCCATTCCGTCGCCGTCCGTATCAATCAGATTCGGGTTTGTACTGTAGACGCCGGCTTCGTCTTCGTCGGATAGCCCGTCGCCGTCGGTGTCGGCGTTGCCCCCGAGGTAAACGCTTACCGCATCCGGAACGCTTATCGTATCTTCAAACGTTCCATCGCCGACCGTCAGGCTGACGGTGTACAGGCCGGGGCGCGTATAGGTATGGGTTGGGCTTTGCTCGGCGCTGGTTTGCGAGTCGCCGAAGTTCCAATGCCAGGATTGGATCGAACTGGAGCCGGGGAGTGACGCGTCCGTGAAGGCCACGGTGAGGGGAGCCGGGCCGGAACTTGGCGTGCAGGCAAAATCCGCTTCAGGCGCGGTGGTCACGGTCAAAATCGCCGCATTCGACGTGACGGAGCCCCCGCCGTTGCTTACAACGCAGGAGTAAGCGCCGGCATCGGCGAGAGTAACCGGCGAAATGGTGAGCGTGGCCGAATCCGGAGCGGACAGGGGCGCGCCCTCTTTGCGCCACTCGTAATGCAGGGGCGGCGCGCCTTCCGCCGTGACCGAGAAAACGGCCTCGCCGCCGGCCACAGCGGTTTCATTCTCTGGCTGTTGCGTTATAACCGGCGGCCCGATTACGGTGAGGTATGCCCCTTGGGACTGGGCGCTGGTATGGTAGTAGGAGTTGCTTGCAGTGCAGTAATACTCGCCGGCATCGGCGGGGGCTACGTTCGCGATGCTATAGGAGGGCGAGTCGCCGCTTGCCACCAGCGCGCCGTCCTTGTACCACGCGTAAACCAGGGGACTTTCTCCGGCGGCAACCACGGTGAACGTAACGTCGTCGCCAACGGCAACGGTTTGCGAGGAGGGATGCGTCACGAAGCCCACGGGCGTGTAGATGTCGATGCCGACATCGTTGCTGTAAATCTCGCCAAACTCGTTCCACACCCGGCACCGGTAGATTCCTTCGTCGGAGAGTTGCGCCGATGGAATGACGTATTCGCTTGTGTTTGCGAGAATGTCGGGTGAGCCATCTTTGTACCACGCGTAATAAATGGGTTCGGTGCCCTGGGCCGTAACAAACATGCTTACATTTGCCCCGGCCGGATAGTAACCACCGTTCGAATACTGCGTCAGCCTCGGCGGATCCCCGACTGCCAGCACGGCATTAGCCGACTGAATCGATCCCGCCATGTTCGACACAACGCAGTGGTAAACCCCCGCATCGGACAATTGGGCCGATACTATCATGCAGGTATTGGCCGTGCCTTGCGCTATCTGGGCGCCGTCTTTGAACCAGGTGTAGGTCAGCGGCGGCGTTCCCGTCGCGGTGACCGCAAACGTAACGGTTTCACCGAGCGCGGCGTTGGCCGCAACCGGCTGCTCGACGATTTCGGGCGGATCGTTCACAGTCAGTGTCGCGGTTTCGGAAACCACCTCGCCGGCGACATTCGACACGATGCACGAGTACACCCCCTCGTCGTCCGGCGTCGCAAATTCGATTGGCCAGGTGTTGTCGGGCCCCGAAGCAAGCACGGTGGAATTTTTCTGCCACGTGTAGGTGAGGGGTGCTGTGCCCGAAGCCGTAACCGTAAACGCGGCCGATTCGCCCGGATTGACACTCAGGCTTTGAGGCTGGGTCAGAATCGCCGGGGGTTCGGGCAGAAATTCCAGCCACGGGCCCGACTTATCGCCATAGAACAGATTCGTCGTGCCGTAGCCGTCGCTTGCCGCGATGCGGTCTATGACCAAGCCGATATCGCCGCTGACAGGATGCGGCTCCGCAAATTCGTAAACGACAAGAAGCGAAACTGGCGTGCCCATCGTCAACGTCAAGTCTTTCAGGAACGCCGCGCCGCCGCGGTTGTAGACGAACAGGCGGTCGTCTGCCAGAACATGAACGATGTCCTTCTCGCCCGCGGCGTACACGGGCGCCGCCGAAAGCGGGGCATCGGGCCGCTGTTGCCACGCGTTAAGCCCGGAATGAAACACCTCCGTAGCGGCAGACACGCTTTCCTCATCCGCGGGGCTTCCCCCGCAGGCGAACATCCAGGCATCGATTCCGGCGATTTGCGCATGGGAGTGCGGGAAAAGCATTGAAGTCATCGTGTCCCACGTATTCGTAAGCGGATCGTATGCTTCCACCGTTGCAACGGATTGGCTTGTAAGGGGCTCAGTCCCGCCGGCGACCGCGAGCTTGCCTTCAAAAGCCGTTGCGCCGGCGCCATACCTGCCGGTTGGCATTGTGGCTTTTGCAGCCCACGTTCCGCTGGCGGGTTCGTACTCCCACAACTTGTCCGTATCGGGATACCCGCCCGCGATATAGATCTTGCCGTCGAACGCGGCGGTTGCGGCTTTTGCGACGGCGAAAGGCATGGGATCGGCGATCTGTTGCCATGTGTCTGCCACGATGTCATAGACTTCGAGAGTGTCAAGTTCCCCACCGGGGGCAGTCGACGTTTGGCCGCCCATGACGTAGATCTTGCCGCCGAGTTCGGCGGCGGCGGCGTGCATCCGGGCCGTGGGCATGGCCGTCTTGTTCGTCATCACGCCGCCGGCAACAGCGACGGCCTGCGTGGTGGCCACGGCCCCGTTGCCGTCCTGCCCGCCGATGATGTAAAACATTCCGTTTACATAAACTGCGCAATAGCCGGTGCGGTCCGTGATGAGTTGCGGTGGCATTCCGTCCCAGTGTCCGCTGTAGGCGACGGGCCCGTCGGGGAATGCCGGCACGTTTGGCGGGCCCGGCGTGTACACGTCAACCCAGCGGGCAAGCCCGGCGCCTCCGAGAGCGTAGATTTTGCCCGCAATTTCGGCCACCACACCCGCGTAATGGTCGTTGGGCATGACGGGCGAACCGAACCACGCGTTCGCCGCCGGGTCGAAGACCGATAGCCCCGGAGTGGTCGCTTCGCCGCAAATCGCGAACACCAGCCCGTTCCACGTGCACGCGCTTACCAGGCCGCTCAATTCGGGATGCGACTGCTTTGCCGTCCAGGCGTTCGTTTCGGGGTTGAACTCTTCCACCGACACCGGGCTCGAGTCGTCATGCCGGCCGATGGCCACCAAACGGCCTCTCGTGTTTACCAGCGCCATGTCCGTCCTGCCGGACAACATGGGCGGCCCCGCGCTCCATGCGTCGTCGAGAGAGTCATAAACGTAAACGTCGGGTGAGTAGACCGTTTTCGCACCGTTCGTGCCGCCCGCGGCGTAGATTTTCCCGTCCAATGCGGCCGCGCCCATGTTTGCGAAATCTGCGGGCAAGAGTGCGGCCGTTTGCCAGGAATTTGCCTGTGGATCGTAGCGGTAAACGGTGTTCAAAAAGCCGCCGGAATCGAACCCTCCAATGACGTAGACGCGGCCATCGAGGACGGCGCATGCCGCGCCCGCCAGGGGCGCGGGCAAGGGCGTCCGCGGTTGCCAGAGGTTCATTCGCGGATCGTACACGTCTACCGCGTCCGTAAGATCGTTATTATTCGGGCCGGTGCGCCCGCCGAACACGTATAGCCTGCCATCAACAACCGCCGATGCCGCCTCGTAACGTCCCCGCGGCATGGGCGCGGCACAACTCCAGCCGGGCGCGGGCAGTTGGCCGTCGTCATCCAGGAACGCGCCGAGCGTCGCGACAGGCCAACCGTCGATGGCCGTCAGCCGGCGGTCGCCGTCGCTGTCGCTGTACAGATAAGCCGCTCGGACGCACGCGTGGTCGTTCGCGCTGCCGGCCGCCCGAAAACCGAGAACCTCCAGGTTCAGATCGCTGCGCACGGCTTCAAGACTGAACGGCAGCACCACCGCCGCTTTCTGTCCGTGCTGTATCTGCACGCCGTCGGCAGGCGTATAAACCGATACCTCGACCGCGGGGACAATGTCGTATGTCTCGCCGTAGAAAGGCGGCCCAAGATCCGGCCCCCCGAGAACGAGGCCGCCGGTGTCGGAGATGGAGTTGTCATCATTCAGAACAAGCTGGACATAACCCGTTCCCGAACCCGTGTTGACTGTGACAGTCCGCGTTTGCCCTTCGTCAAGCGAAGTGGCGGTAACCGACGCGTCCAGTATGCCGATGACGGAAAAGTCGCTTATATCGACCCCGGTGACGCTGGTTGAGAAAGTTACCGCGTAATGAACTTCCCCGGCCGCCGTCGGACTGGTATCCGCCCGCACAATCGATTCGACGGACGGGTACGTGACAAGCTGCGCCACCGCCCAGCCAGGAATCGAACTCAGAAATAGAGCGGTGGCGACAAGGCCCACCGGCCGGTAGAATAAGTCACGCAATCGCTTGGAAAAATCTCTCCCCACGTGCGCATTCCCCTCGCCAGGTTCCCGGATTGGCAGTTTCACCGTAAAGCATAAAGCAGTCGCCCAAAATAAGCAACCGCCTCTCCCGCCGAGTCAAGGCTTGATAGGCGCATGCAATGGTTGCACACCGGCACTTTGTTATACTCGATGCTTGGAGTAAGCAGAAGGAGATCGGGATGGTCATTGGTGTACCGCGTGAAATAAAAGAAGACGAGGCGCGTGTTGGCTTAATTCCGTCTGGGGTGGCGGCATTTGCCGCGCACGGACACAAAGTGCTGGTTGAGAAAGGAGCGGGGCAGGGCAGCGGCCTTTCGGACGCCATGTACAAGGCCAGCGGCGCAACAATTGTGAGGGACACCAAATCGTTATGGCAGCGGGCCGAAATGATCGTGAAGGTGAAAGAACCTCTCGGCCCGGAATTGGGTTTGATGCAACCGGGCCAGGTCATTTACTGCTACCTTCACTTGGCTTCGAACGAAAAGTTGACGCGGGCGATGGTTCGGAAGAAAGTGGCCGCGGTGGCCTACGAGACCATCCAGTTGGACGACGGATCGCTCCCGCTTTTGTCGCCGATGAGCGAGGTGGCAGGCCGGCTTTCGGTTCAGAAGGGGGCGCAATGCCTGGAGGCCCTGTCCGGCGGTTCGGGAATCCTGTTAAGCGGCATTTCGGGGGTGAAGCCGGCGAACGTTGCAATACTAGGCGCGGGCACGGCGGGTTTCAACGCGTGTTACGTGGCGCATGGCATGGGTGCGCGCGTGACGGTGCTGGATGTCGACACGGCCAAGCTGCGTTACCTGCATGACGTGACCGGCGGGAATGTCACCACGGTAATGTCGAACCCGGCGACGGTGGCGCAGGAAGTGGAGCAGGCCGACCTGGTGATTGGCGCGGTACTGATCCCGGGCGCCCGCGCGCCGCGGCTGATTTCGAAGAAATTGGTCAAACGAATGAAGCCCGGCTCCGCGATCGTCGACGTGGCCATCGACCAGGGCGGGTGTTGCGAAACCTCGCGGCCGACCACGCACAGCGACCCGACATATATGGTCGGCAACGTTGTTCACTATTGCGTGGCGAACATGCCGGGTACGGTGCCGCAGACTTCGACGTACGCGCTCACCAACGTAACCCTGAGTTACGGGCTGGAAATCGCCCAGAAAGGGCTGGAACCGGCGATATCGGCCAATCCCGCGCTGGCCAAAGGGTTGAACGCATACAACGGGCATGTGACATACAAGGCCGTGGCCGAAGCATTTGGAATGGACTGCTACGAGGTCTAGCTATACGAGGTCCAGATGCCTGAACTTCAGGTCAAATCGGACATGCAGTATCTGGGGGGGCGTCTCGAGCACCGCGGCGCGAACACGCAGAGCGAGCGGGACGCCGCCGAGTACATCCTGGCACGGATGCGCGAATACACCGCCAGCGCCGACCTGGACGAGTTCTACAGCGCCGACGGGACGGGATTCGTGACGGCGTCTTATTTTGCCGAATTCACGGTGGTGACGGTGCTGGCGATCTGGTGGCCGCTGATTGGTTTTTTGTACGGGGGGTTCATCTTTACGCTGTACCTGGCGGAGGCCAGCGGCTACGCAATCCTCGAGCGGCTGATGCCCCAGTACGAGACGCAAAACGTGGTGGCGCGTTTCTTGTCGCCGCGCCCGCAGATGCTGTTCGTGGTCATGGCCCACTACGATTCGGTGAAGTACCGGCCGCTGACCTATCCGAAACCCGTTGTTTGGCTGCGGCCGGCCCACGCGCTGATGGTGTTCTGCATGTTCCTCGTGCTGGCGACGTGCGCCGTCCAACTGATGGACGTGCTCCCGGAACCGCAGGCCCGGATTAACTTGTGGATACGCTGGACGGCGGCGGGCCTGCTGCTTGCCGGGGCGGCGGTGGTGTTGCGCAACGAGCTGCTCACGAAAAACACGCCCGGCGTAAACGACAATGCTTCAGGCGTCACCGCGCTGTTGCGGCTCGCCCATAACCTCAGCGTGCTGCCCATTAAGGAGGCGGACGTCTATCTCGTCGCCACCGGCAGCAACCAGACCGGCATGCACGGCGCCAGGCATTTTATTCAGTCCTATTCGGTGGATCCGGAGTCAACGTATTTTTTGTGCCTGGACAGCGTGGGGGAGGGCAACAGCCTGGCTTACGTGACTGAGTTGGGCCTTATGCAGGCGTACAAACCGCCGCAGGAATTGCTCATGACGGCTGCGGGGGCCGCCGAGGGGTTCAACGCCGTCGAGACGCAGACGATCACGGCGCATTCGGACGCGATGCTGTTGCTGGCCAGGGGGTTCAAGGCCCTGGAGATAACCTCGGTCGAGGCGCCGGAGGAGGAAATCGACGAGGAAGGGAATGTGGTTCCGGCGCCCCCGACTACCATCCAGCGGCCCGTCGGCGGCATAAACAACGTATTGATTGCGCAGGCGGCCGATTATGCCGAGGCGGTTTTGCGGAGGCTCACGACGGACCTGGAGCTTTATGAGCCGTATCTGTAGCCGTCGAGATTCGGAAAAGGGCCAAAAGGACGTAAAAGATAGAAAAAACAGCAAGAAGCTTGAGCCAATCGTTTTTTCAGCTCTTATAAGAAAAACGGCCTTTGCAGGTGGGTGTTCCTGCAAAGGCCGAAACTGATTGAAGCGAGGTTTAACGCTTGGAGAACTGGAAGCGTTTTCTTGCGCCGGGCTGGCCGTATTTCTTGCGTTCGACCTCGCGGGCGTCGCGGGTGAGCAAGCCTGCGCGGCGGAGCGTGGCCCTGGCGTTGTCGTCGACCTTGACGAGTGCGCGGGCGATGCCGAGGCGCAACGCGCCGGCCTGGCCGGACAAACCGCCGCCCTGGCAGCGGGCGCGGATGTCGTACTTGCCGGCGTTCCCGGTAACTTCAAACGGCTGTGTGGCGATCATGACGAGCGTTTCGCGCGCCATGTACTTGTCAATAGGCTCGCCGTTAACGGTAATCTTGCCCGTCCCCGGCTGAAGGCGCACGCGTGCGGTTGCGGCCTTGCGCCGTCCTATGGTGACGATTTCGTTCGTTGCAGTTGCCACGCTGTAAAGTCTCCTGTTTGTCTATCAGGCCATTGAATACGGTTGCGGGTTTTGCGCCTGGTGTGGGTGGTCCGGGCCGGGGTATATCCGGATGTGCCGGGCCAACTCGCGGCCAAGGCGGTTGTGCGGCAGCATTCCCTTCACGGCGATCATCATCGCGCGGGTGGGATGCTTTTTCATCATGTCGTTGTACGTCGTCTCTTTCATGCCGCCCATGTACCCGGTGTGATGGTAGTACTTCTTGTTGGCAGCTTTAGTGCCGGTGAGTTTGGCTTTGGTGGCATTGACGATAATGACGTTATCGCCGCAATTGAGAAACGGCGTAAACTGGGGTTTGTGCTTGCCTCGAAGCAGCTTCGCGGCTTCGGCGGCAACGCGGCCGAGCACCTGGCCTTCGGCGTCAATTACAAGCCACTTTTTTTCTACTTGTCCCTGCTTGGGGACATACGTCTTCACAGTCGGTACCTCCGGATCGAATCAACCACAGGTCGTGTTGGAATTTGTTTTACAAACAGCCGCCAAATATACCAAACACCGGCCGGGGAAGTCAAATTGGAACACACCCCCACCGCCACCGACCGTCGGGGGCCGGCGTGCCGCGGGCTTGACCACCGTTAATCTTACACCTTAACGCGCGAAAAGCGCAAATATGCGGGCAGCCGCCGCTCCGTTACCACCGCCACCGCCCGGTCGCGCGGGAGCGCGACCGCCACCAAAACCGGGAGTAGCGCGACCACCACAAGAAGGAGCCACGCGGGGCGTCCCGGGCACTGACAGTTGTGTTGGTTTGCAAAAAAAGGTGGGTTGCGGCTATGTTTTTCACATGAAACACGCCCTGCTTGAACTTCTCCAGTGCCCAGCCTGCGGTGCGGCCGGCGCGTTCAGCCTGCACGGTGAGGCGGCCGGCGAGCACGAGATCGTGGAGGGCGCGGTGGTGTGCGGAACGTGTTCCGCATCATATCCCGTCCGGGCGGGTTATTGCGATCTGATGCCGGCGCCGTCGGAACCTGTTCAGCGCGAGCAGGCGGCACAGCGCGCCATCGAAAGCCGCGGCCCGGCGCCGGATCCCGCGGCGGCAGCGGAACACATCCTGCGCCTGCCCGAAGGCGATGAGGAGGCTGAGGAACACGCCCCGCTTGTGCGGTATGCGGTCGGCGAACTCTGCGCGGAGGGCGGCGCGACGGTGCTGGATCTCGGCGGCGGGCTCGGTTGGACGTCGGCGATGTTTGCGCGTGCGGGTTGCCGCTGCGTGCTGGTCGACATTTACAGCACCGTGCTGGAAGCGGGCCGGTGTTTCGCGGAGAACGGAGTGTATTTCGACCGTCTGCTGGCGGACATGTCAAACCTGCCGTTGAAGACGGCTTCGTTCGACGCAGTGTTTGCGAACGCCGCGGTTCACCACACGCCCGATCTCGAGGCGACGATGCGCCATGTAGGGCGCGTGTTGAAACCGGGGGGGCGCGTGCTGTTTGTGAACGAGCCGGTGGTGGGGCGGTGTGAACGGCGGCGGCCGGCGGAGTTCGGGGCGGAGTACCGCGAGCAGGGGATCCGCGAGCGGGCTTACACGGTGGGCGAATGGCGCCGGGCCTTCGAACGGGCCGGGCTGAAGGTGAAGTTCAAAATCCTCGACATCGGGTTTGACGAGAAAATCAGGCGCCGATTCAGCCTTCCGGCTTACGCGCGTTTTCCGCGCAAACAGGTGCTGGCCGCGCTTGCCCGAGCCCGGTTGCGGCGATGGGTGCTGAGGGCGGTGGCACCGGCGGCTCTGCGCGTATATCCGTTCAACGTTGTCATTTACGGCGAAAAATAACAGCGGTTTTTTGCCTGGCGCGGCGATTTCTGAGACACTAGACCCTCTTTTACCTGGAGCGGCTTAAGTGGTTTTTGTTAAAGCGGTTTTTCTGGCTATCGTCGAGGGTGTCACGGAGTTTCTTCCGATCAGCAGCACGGGGCACCTGATACTTCTTGACGAGTTTGTGCGGCTAAGTTCCGACGACGGTTTTGCCGAGGCTTTCATTGTCATCATTCAGCTTCCGGCGATCGCCGCGGTGGTGGTTTATTTTTGGCGGGATCTGTGGCCGTTTCCAGCAGATGCGGCGGAGCAGCGGGCTCGGCTGGGGCTGTGGGCGAAGATTGTTTTGGCTTTTTTGCCGGCGGCCTTTTTCGGGGCGTTGCTCGACGATTTTCTCCAAGAGCGATTGTTCAATCCGGTGACGGTGGCGCTCGCGTTACTGGCCGGCGGCGTGGTGCTGATTGTTCTGGAGCGGCGGCGCCGGGGCGCCGGGGCTTTCTTGACCGCGCGCGACATACCGGCGGGAACGGCATTGATGATAGGCTTTATCCAGTGCCTGGCGATGATTCCGGGCACGTCGCGGTCGGCAGCGACCATTATCGGAGCGATGATACTGGGCGCAAGCCGGGTGGCGGCGGCGGAATTCTCGTTTTTCCTGGCCATTCCGACGATGGCGGGCGCGACGGCGTACACGGTCGCGAAGAAGGGCCTGGCCTTCAGCGGTCTGCAATGGGCGCTTCTTGCGGTGGGCAGCGTGGTGAGTTTTCTGGTGGCGCTCGGTGTAGTGGCGGGCCTGATGAGTTTCATCCGGCGCAACGACTTCAGGGTGTTCGGCTACTACCGAATAGTGCTTGCGTTGCTGGTTTTCTGGTACTTTTTCTTGCGTTGAGGTTATGAATATTCCCGGTTCAACGTCTGTTGATCTGGAATAATGGAAGGAGGTTCAAGGGTGGGTTGCTGTTTAGGCGTGATTTCGCTTCTCTTCCCACGGGCGACGCTCATCGTGATGTGGTTGCTTAACTACACCTCGACGGCGTTCGAAACTTACGTCTGGCCGCTGCTGGGCTTCGTTTTTCTGCCCTACACGACGGTCTTTTATGCGATAGCCGTCAATGAGATCGGCGGCACAACGGGCGCGGGCCTGGTTCTGGTCATCGTTGGCGTGCTTCTTGATCTGGGCACGCACGGCGGGAGCGCGCGGTCCGGCGGGCGGTACCGCCGCAGGGTCATCGGTTAAAACGGACTGGAGAAACTCTCATGGCGGCTGAAATTGCCGTCGATTCCATAACCATCGTGTTGCGCGACGAGGCGACCGGCGAGCCGCTGATGGCCGCAGTAGATAACTTGCGCGCGAAGGGAATCGCCGTCGCGCTCGAGGCGGCTTCCGAACATGTGGGGGCGGTCGCCCTGGCGGAGAAGGCCGCCGCCAGTGCGCGCGATCAAGGCACAAGCGCGATCGTGGCCGCCGGCGGCGATGGCACTCTCAACGAGGTTATCAACGGGGCCTATCGGCCAAACCTGAACTACACCTATGGGGTGGGGGTTGTTCCCCTGGGGACGGCGAACGATTTTGCGCGCCAATGCCGTATCCCGCTTGACGACCCGCAAGACGCGCTGGACGCGGTGGCGCGGGGCCGGCGGGCCTGGATTGATCTTGGCAGGATGAACGGGCGCTTTTTTGCCAACATCGCGCTGGGCGGGTTTGCTGCGGAAGTTTCAAGCGAGACTTCTTCCACGCTGAAGAAGATGCTTGGTCCTTCGGCGTATCTGGTGCACGGTCTGGCCAGCATGGGCGATCTGGCGCCCCGCCATATGAAAATTATGGCGTCCGGACAGCATTGGGAAGGGAACGCGTTCCTGGTGGTGGTCGGCAACGGCGGCGTGTCGGGGGGCATAACGCAGTTGTCCAAGTGCACGCTTATCAACGACGGGAAACTGGACGTTTGCCTTCTGCCGGATGTGCCGCTACAGCGGCTGATTGCGATCGGCGAATGGGTAATGCGCGGGGGCGAGTTGAGCGCGGCGGAAGAGGTTGTCTATTTTCAGGCGGAGTGGCTGGATATCGAGTCGGAGAGTTTGCAGGTAAACCTGGACGGGCAGCCGTTCTCGGGAGATAAGCTGCATTTCGACGTGGTCGAGCGCTGCATGCCGTTTTTCATGCCGCTGGAGGGGGAGAAACCGGCCTTCTTGTTATGAGGCATTGAGGAGTGGGGGATTATGCCCCGGGGCCGATGATTGGTTTCAGCCAAACGAAGATTTGATCCGTTGCGGTTGGGGTGGCGTCGAGGAGGTCGGTTCCGTGGGCGGTTCCTGGGTATTCTCGAAGTTCGCACAGGCCGGGGGCGAGTTTCTTAAGGGCAGTAGACGAAGATGCGGAGTAGGCGTCGCCGATAGACGTCATGAGCAGCACGGGCCGCTGGCCTAAACGGGGCAGTTGGTCACTTGTAGTGACGCCTCTGTAGTCGAGTCCGGGGGAAATCATCACGACGGCCGGGATGTCCGGGTTGTCAACGGCGTAGCGAAGCGCGAGGTTCGCGCCGATGCTGGCGCCGACGACGGCGGTGTTTTCGTTGTCGGCGCCCTTGTTCAGGAGGAAGGCGCGGGCGGCGTCGATATCTGTAAGGACGTCAAGCCAATCTTGAGTGGTGAACGACCGGTACGAGCCGTTGTTTTTCCCGTGGCCGCGCATGTCGAACGCGATGACGGCGTACCCTTCGCGGTTGGCCTGTTGCGCAAACCGATCCCAGGTTTGGCGGTTGGAGCCAAGGGCGTGAACGAGTACGAGCCCGGGTGCGCCGGGTTCGGCGGCGTAGAGGGTCGCCCCGAGGCTGAGACCGTCGGAGGTGCGAATGGCAACAAGTTCACCGGCTGCGGAAGACGGCGAGGCGGGTTCGGGCGAACATGCAGTCAGTGTGCCCAACGAGAAAAAAGACAGTAGAAGAGCGCCAATTCGGGCAGCAGAAAAAAAACTCAGCAAATTTCCCGGGGCCCGCAGGCCCCGGGGAATAGGTGAAACTAACATACCGGCATTTTAGCCGAGATTGAACAGGCTCTCCAACTTCATGGCGAGGGTGACGTCGCCCTGAATCTTGAGTTTGCCGGTAAGGAAGGCGGTTTGCCCGTTCATTTTACCGTTGATCATTTCCAGCCAATCTTCCGCGGAAGCGGTGAGGACAATGGTCGGGTTATCGGCCATGCCTTCGGTTACCTGCGCATCGCCGTTGGCGATGTTGACGTACCAGGTTCCCCCGCTTTCGCCGCTGGCGACGAACTGGTAGATCGCGTTCATTCCGGCCGTTTTTTCCGGGTCGAGCTGAAGGTTGTTAAAGAATTCCTGCAGTGATTCCGCCATGACGTATCCTCCGAGTCGGTTGACGGGCCAAGTGCGGCGGCCGGCCTCCAGTAGCGGCTACCGCTTTCCCAAGTGCGAAAAACGCTGAAACAATTTAGCACAGCGCGAGACCGGAGTCAAAGAAATGGAACTCCGTGCGGAGGAAAGGCGTGCGGAAAGAAACGCGGCGCGAGAGTTTGAGAGTCTATTGAATTTCGACTTTGAAGATCTGGACTTTGTTTTGGGTGAAGACGGGTTCGAGCCACTGGTGTTGGGTTGGTTGGAAGCCGCCGGGGTGGCGTTCGAGAGGGCCCAGAATGACGTAACGGATGCCGTACTTCTGGACGAGGTTGCGCTTGAACGCGTCGTCGTTGGGTTTGGCGTAGAACCTGTCTGCAAGGTCGCGTTTTTCCGCTGCGTTCGGGTTGATCATGTAGTGGCCCTGAAAAGTCTTCACGCCGGCGATCCGGGGGACAAGCTGGCCGGTCTCGAAGCTGGCGAGGACGGTATCGTGCTTGTCGGCGTTGCGTTCAAGCCACTCGAGCGCGCTGTAGAGGTCCGTCGAAACGTAATAGGGGGCGGGATGATTCTGCAGGTCGGTGAACATGCGGCCGTAGGCCACGGCAAAAGACGGCATGCTGAGAACAACGATCAGGATTGCCGCGGTGCGTTTAAACGCGGGGGTGCGCCAGCGGGGACTTAGCCGGCTGTATGCCCAGGAGAACGGGCCGCCGGCCGCCAGAATTGTGGGCGCAATAATATAAGCCGCCCAGGCGGCTTCCTGGCCGCCGTGATACCACAAGGAAGCCTGTTCGATAAGGAACGCAAGCACCAGCCACAGGCCCATGAAAAGCAGTGCGGGGCTGGCCTTCCGGAAACGCGTCAGCGAGGGCAGGGCCGCCAGCGCGAGCACGTAGGGCAGCCCCAACCATCCGATGTGCATGACGAACGACCACGGCCGCCAAGCGGGCCCGGTTCCGCCGAGGGCGCCGACGTAAGCCAGCCAGCCGTAGTAGACAACCATCGGCGCGGGAATGGCGGCGGCGGTTGCGGGGCCGGCGAACGTGCGGGCGCCGATGCGGCGGTCGCGCCACGCCATGAGGGCCGGGAACAGCGCGAACAGCAGGTAGATTTCGGGGATGCTGTAGGGGCGGATAAACATGTGTGCGAGCGCGGCGAACCCGGCGAGGACGTAATATCGGGTTTGGCGGGATGTGGCGGCCTGAATAAGAAAGGCGGCGGTGAGCGAGGCGAATGCGGCTGCCAAGATAAAGTGCGGTTGGGCCACCAGGTAAGCGGGGACGCTTATGCCGGCAACGTCCGGCGGCATCGGGAAAAGAACATTCTTGAACGTCACGCCGGTGTAGCTCATATCCTGGGCGAGTTGGCGGGCGGCGGGCGAAACGGCGGTTGCAACGCGTGACGCGGCGAGTACGGCCCAGCCGAACCCGGAACCGAGCATGATAATCGCCAGCGCAAAACGCTGCTTAAACTCGCCAACCAGGCACTGGCGCAACAAATACATGACGGACAGGGCGAAGATGATCGTTGTTGCCACGCGATAGACGTGGAACGTGCCGACAAGCGACAGGCCCGTCCACCGGGCCGTTTTGCCGAACAGCCACCATTCGAGGTTGAAAAACACGCGGGGCAGAGGTTCAGGCGCCAGGAGGTTTTCCATGAGATGCAGGCCGGACTGCGCCTGCCGGGCCAGCATAAGGTAGCCGTTATGGCCGAACACGCCGCGGCCGACAAACCCCATAAAGCGGGAGTCGGGCGTCTCGATCGCGTAACCGTAAAGATAAGGCAGCGACCCGATCAGCGCGAGGGCGGCGGCGAGGGCCAGGGGAAACCAGTTTCTGTGTATGAAACGCTTCAACGGCGGCAGTCCTGTAACTGTTTGCGGACGTTAGGATTAAACCATAGTTTGCCGGGATGTTCAAAACGCGTGACTGGACGTGTGAGAGGTGGCAAGAATGGCACGTGCGCGGTTTGTCATTTTGCTTATCTGTTTGACGGGCCTTATTCGGGGGTGCGATAATTACTCGCTTTTTTGGATTTTTCACGTCAAGGATTATTTCCGATGGCCCGAACAGGCCTTTATTACGACGACCGCATGCTGCTGCACAATCCGGGTTACGGCCACCCGGAGCGGGCGGAGCGGCTGGACGCGGTGCGGCGGGCTTTCGAGAAGGCGGGCGTGCCCTTTCCGAACATGCCCATCACGCCGGCGAGCCGGGAAGACCTGTTGCGGGTGCATCTGCCGGAGCACGTTGACCTGATCGAGAGGACGTGCCTGGAGGACGAGTACTATCCCGATCCGGACACGCAGATGAACCGGGCTTCCTGGGAGGCGGCGCTGCTGGCGGCGGGCTCGGTGATCAGCGCGTGCAAGGCCGTGTTGGATGGCCAAATCGATAACGCTTATTGTGCCGTGCGGCCGCCCGGCCATCACGCCGAGGAAGACCGGGCGATGGGCTTTTGCCTGTTCAACAACATTGCGGTCGGGTGCAAATGGCTCCGCGAAGTCGTCGGCGTCGAGCGCGTGGCCATTCTCGACTGGGACGTGCACCACGGCAACGGTACGCAACAGGCGTTTTACAACGATTCCGGCGTGTTCTTTGCCAGTATCCACCAGCACCCCCTGTTTCCCGGCACAGGATGGCCGTCCGAACGCGGCGGGCATAACAACGTGATGAACCTGCAAGTGCACCCGGGCGCCGGCAGCGAGGTTTGGCGCGAAGCGTTCACCGACTACATAGTGCCGGCCGCGGAACGATTCGACCCCGAGTTTGTCCTGGCATCGATTGGGTTCGACGGCCACCGGCTCGACCCCATCGGTTCCCAACAGCTCGACTGCGAGGACTACGCCTGGATGACCCGGCAGGCCAAAAAGCTGGCCGGCGGCCGGCTTGTAACGGTTCTCGAGGGGGGGTACGACCTCGGCGTGCTCGCCGAATGCTCGCTGGCCCACTACGGGGCGCTGCAGGAATAACGGGGAAAGACGAAATGGTGAAAAAGCTTGCCCTGAATCTCTCAACGGCGTATCGCATCTTGAATCGGGCCCAAGAGGCTTGAAGTATCTTCTACATAATGCGGCAAATGTTTGGCCAAAGTAGACGCGGCATCTTGCCGCGTGCCCACAACCACTGTTTTTCCGAATCGCCAAGACTCTGGTTAATTTGAGCTATACCTCAACAGGGCGTTTCTTTTTCACGCCGGCGAGCATATCGAGGTAGTTGTTGAGCTGGGTGGTGATGAGGAAGTTATCCATTACCCTCTCGTGGGCTCTTTTGCCCATTTGCTGGGCGAACGGGGGGTGGCGGAGGAGGTAGATGGCCCTTTCGGCGGCTTCTTCGACCGTGGAAACGAGGAATCCGTTGTCGCCGTCGATAACCTGGAGTTTGATGCCTCCGACGGCACGGCCGATGACGGGTTTTTCCTTGAACATGGCCTCGCTGACGGTGAGGCCGAACCCTTCGCGGGTGGACATCTGGAGCACGATGGTGGCCGCGCGCTGCAGGGCATTGACTTCGCGCGACATGACGCCGGTGAGGTTGGTGAGGACGTGTACGTCGGCGTCCTCGCCGATTCTGCGGAGCGTGCGCTCGAAATACACCCACCCTTCGGGATCGTCGGTGGCCATGATGCCGGGGAAGATAAGCTGAACCTCGGGGACGCTTTGCTTGACGGTGCGGTAGATTTCGATGACGTCGAATATGCCCTTCCACGGGTCGAACCTTCCGACCTGGCACAGTATGGGCCGCGAGGTGTCGATGCCGAGGTTGCGTACAATTTCGTTGACTTCGTCGGGCTCGATGTATTTGTTCTTTTCGGACATTGGGTCGATGGACGGGGGCATGATGAGCACGTTTTCCGGGGGCAAGTCTTCGCGCGCATAGTCGGGGCGGTGAAAGATGTACCGCTCGTACTCGCGCACGAAAGGCGAGAGGAATCCCCAGAACAGCATGTTGGGCGTGGACAAATCGATGTGGCAGCGCCACAGCCACGGCCCTTTTTTGTCGTTTGCGTACTTCACCATGGCGGCCGGTTGTGGGTCGTCAATGATGACGACATCGTAGTTAAGGTTGATCTTTTCGACGTTAACCTCGTTGATCTGAAGATAATGGTGCCTCTCCTCTTCGGAAAGGGCGAGCGCCTGGTTTCCCTGCAGGGCGTTGTGCATTTTTTTGGTGATATCGAAAAAGACTTTCGGTGCTTCCATAACGTGCCAGTGGGTGTCAAGCCCGACGTCGCGCAGGAGGGGCACGAAGTTCTGGAGTATTTCGGCCACGCCGCCGCCGAACGCCGTTGCATTGACATGGCCGAGCGTCATGCCGCGGAGGGGTTCGGCTTTTTTCCTGATCGCCTCGATCTTCTCATCACCGATGATCGGGCGGTACATTTCAAGATTTCTAGTGGCGAAGTCTTTGACTTCCATTGACTTGGACCTCCTGGGGGTAGATCGGCGGCTTGTTTTGGCCGTGTTTGTCCTGTAGGGAACAACATTGAGCGGTGCGCGGGAATTTCCCGCGGTGGGTGCGCAACGACAGATGGAGGTGTTTGATCGGAGGGCGGGTGGGCTTTTAGTATAGCGGTCTTAAAACAACCCGCAAAAAGGGAGTCATCGACATGTCTAAAACCGCGTTTTTTTGTCTGTTTCTAGTCACAAACCTGGCGGCCGGCGTGGAGACGGTGTGGACTTACGATTGTCCGGCGGGCTACATCGACACTTCTCCGGGCGTGGGCGATGTGAACGGGGATGGCCGACGGGACTTGGTGGTTGTGACGACGGTCGGGTCGATCCTGGCGCTGGATGCGGACGGTACGGAGATGTGGCGTTACGATACGCACGAGCGCCTGTCCGTGCCGCCGACGGTGGCTGACGTGACGGGCGGGCCGGGGCTGGAAGTGGTTGTGCTGGCGAACTCGGGGCAGGTGTTCTGCCTGGAAGGCGGCAGCGGTTCCGTACTCTGGCAGACGAGCCTTCCGGGCATGGTCGATTGGGGACGGACGGGTTTTGCGGCGGCGGACATTACTGGCAACGGCTCGCTCGAACTGGTTGCGGCGGACAGCCTCGAGACGCTGACCTGCATGACGGGGGCGGGCAAGCTGGTGTGGTCGAACACGCATCCGGGCGTGTACAACACCTATCCGGCGGTGGCGGACGTAAACGGCGATGGGTATCCCGAGGTGCTTGCCGGGGCGATGGATTCGCCGCTCGTTTGCATTTCGCACGAGGGGAAAAAGCTTTGGCAGCTGCCGCCGCAAGGGGCGGAGGGTTCGACACCGGTTGCGGCGGACCTGACCGGCGACGGCGTTGCGGAGATTCTGGTGGGGATCGGCAACGGACTGGCGGCGGTGGACGGGAAGGGGGAGGTGCTTTGGACCTTTGCCATGCGGCATGAGGTGGATTGCGCCATCGCCGTGGCGGACGCGGACGGCGATGGGGCGGTCGAGGTTTACGCGGTGGATCTCGGGGGCAAGTTTGTCTGCCTGACGCCGGACGGAGGGCTGAAATGGGAGGCGGACGTCGAGCAGCGTGTGCGGCGGAATCCGGCCATCGCGGACGTTGACGGCGACGGTGTGAACGAGATCCTGGTCGCCGGGTACAGCAGTAAATTATACGTGTTTGACCCGAAAGGACTGCTGGAAGAGGCTGTCTCGGTTGACGGAGACGCGAATGCGACACCGACGGTGGTGGACTTCAACGGTGACGGTTGGCTGACGGTCGTGCTGCCGTTGGCAAGCGGTTTTATGCATGCTTTCCGCTGGGGGCAAAAGGCGGCAACACCGTCGGTTCTTGTTCCCGAGTTTCGGGTAAGTTCGGCGCGGACGGGGGCGCCGGCGGCGGCTTCCGAAAAGCCTGCGGTGGCGATCTCGGAAATGGATTGCGGGAAATACTACGTCGGGGCGAACCAGTTTTCGGTGAGCGTCAAGAACGATGGAAGCCGTGAATTGGAGGTGGAGCAGGCGGTGCTGCGGGACGGCGTCAAGTTCTCGGGGGGCAAAATCACGTCGAGCGAAACAGAAATTCCCGCGCGGTTGATCTACACGTTCGACGGTGCTGCACCGGCAACCCTGACCTTTGTATGCACGGTGAGGGATGGTGGGAAGCCGGTGGCGGAACGGCGTTACGAGGCTTATCTGACGCCGTTTACAAAAGAGTTGGCGGATCTTGGCCGGCTTGCGGAAGAGATTGAAGCCGTTTTGCCGAAGCTTGCATCGAAAACCGGGCCGGAAAATGTGTTGTACCGGATCGAGGCGCTGTTGCCTGAACTGAAGGAACGGGCGATGCTGGCGGGCACGGTGAGCGGCGGAGAACGGATGCAGCTTGCGAACGAGTTCGCCCAACTGCGGGAGACGGCTGCGCGGATGGCGGCGATGGTGAAAGTGGCGGCGGGGGGTGAAACAACGCTGGCGGCGTATGCGGCGAATCCGTGGGCGGCGTTTGGCGGCGCGGACGAGTTGGCCGAAGGCGGCCCGCTGGAGTCGGAGATTCAAGTATCGGCATTCGGCGATGAAATCGAGTCGGCGGCGGTGAACCTGTACAACTTTTCGGACAGCCCCCGGTTGGCGAGGGTGTATCTGTCGGCTTTAAAACAGGGCGAAACAGAGAAGGAGGCCTTAACGGCGCGCGAAGTGGTGGCGGTGCCGACACAAATGCTCGATCTGTCGTGGGACGCGTTGCCGCTGTTAAACGAAGGGCGCACCGTGACGTTGCCACCGTGGGAGGCGCGGCAGGTATGGCTGACAGTGGACGCCGGGGAATTGGCTGCGGGCGATTGGCAGGGCCAGGTCGAGTTCCGCACGCTGGACGTTGATTCGGTGGGCGCGGCATGCCCGGTGTCGGTGAAAGTGTTTGATTCCCGGCTGCCCGAAGAACAGCCGCTCAGGCTATGCCACTGGGGTTACGTTCACACGTCCGTGTTGAAAGACCAGCCCGAGGCCGCGTTGGAAGATCAGGTCGAACACCGGACGAACGTGTTCGTCGGACTCCATTTTCCGGAAGCGGCCTGCGACGAGGATGGCAACATCGTCGGCGAGATCGATTTCACCGCGCACGACGAGTACGTCAAGCGGCATGCGCCGCACGGAATCATCCTGTTTTTCAACTATCAGCGGGCCTTGAAGGGCGCGCCGCAGTTGTCGGATGGCTGGAAAAAGGCGCATATCGAGTACCTTCGGGCGTGGGTGGCGCACCTGGCGGAGCTTGGCGTCGGTTACGACGGGTTTGCGCTATACCCGGTGGACGAGCCGGGGCTGAATCCCGGGCTTGCGGACAGGCACGTGGCGATGGGCGAGCTGGCGCGCGAGGCCGACCCAAAGATTCTGCTTTACACAGACCCCGTCGGCAGTTGCACGATGGAAGAACTGAAGGCAATGGCGCCCTACGTGGACATCTGGTGCCCGAACCGCAACGGGTACTTGATCAAGCACAACGCGGACAAGCTGGCGTTCATTCGGTCGACGGGCGCGCGGGTGTGGACGTACGAGTGCATCGACAACGCCAAGCACCAGTCGCCGCTGGGCTACTACCGCGGGCAGGCCTGGCTTGCCTGGCATTACGGGCTCACGGGCATCGGTTTCTGGTCGTACTGCACCTCGAGGTTCGATCCCTGGTACCGGGCGGACAAGGAATACCTGTTGATATACCAGGGCGACGGCGTGGTGCCGAGCAAAAGGTGGGAGGCGGTTCGCGACGGCGTCGAGGATTACGCGATGCTGACGGTGCTGAAGGCAGCGGCCGATAAGGCGCAGGAAGAAGGCCGGGCCGCGGAGGCGGTCGCGGAAGCCCGAAAACTGCTCGGTGAAACGGCTACGGAGATCGGCAACTATTGTGGCCGCGACAGGGACGATACGGCGCCGGGCCCGCTTGGGCCGAAGGCCGACAGGGCCGTCGCGCTCAGGCGTTGGAAGACAATCCAGGGCGCGCGGGAGAAGATCGCGGCGCTTCTTCAGGTTCTGCAAAACTAGCCGAACAGTTGCCAGAACGGAAGATGTTGAAACGCGTGAAAAGGTTGCCGAAGACGAGTTACAGCGGATTGAATTGTGTATAATGGGCGCTTGAAGTTGTTCTGCATGTGCATTCGCCGAGAAATTTTCCGCAGGCGATTGGGAATGCGGGACGGGAATTTTTGGGTTGTTTTCGAAGCAGTACTTCAATGCCGACTACGGCGCCGCGGGCGGCTCAAGCAGCAGCACGCAAACGGGCGCATGGAGATTTCTATGAATCCCATACACAAGGTTTTGGGCGTGGTTCTGGCTGGATTAAGCCTGTGGTGCTTTACGGCGGTGGCCGCGCCGAAGGAGACGGCTCCGACGGCGCCGCATTCTCCCACGCTGACGCAGATGCCGTGGAGTCTGCGGGATGTGTACAAGTTTTCGCAGGGGCGGCATGAAGTGGTAATCGCTGTCGAGACGGGGGTGTGGCGTTTGCTGGTGGACGGGCAGGGCGCCGTGATTGACGATGCCACGTTCAGCATCGAACTCGCGGATGGATCGGTATTGGACCCGTCAATCCTCGGCAAAGCGGCCACGGAACGCAAGCCGCACGAGGATAAATTAGGCAAGGCGACGAACTTCTGGCTGGAATTTCCATCGCGGGGCAGCGTGATTGTGCGCGAAGAGATCCTGATGTACGAGACGCAACCCTTCATGCTGTTGCGGCTGTTGATCGGGAATAACAGCCTGGAGCCGATCGAGATATCGAAAATCAGCCAGATGATTCCGGGGCCGAACGGGATTACGAACCTGGGCGCCGACACGGAAGCGGCGTCGCGCCGTGTTCGGATGCGCGGGGGCTGCCCGGTCTTCGACAAGTCAGCCGACCCATTGCTGAGCGTTTTCCACGACAAGAGCAACAACTGGACGCTGGCCTTGGGCGTGTTGGCCGGGGGAGCTGGCGCGGCGAAAGCGGAATTCTCGCGCGCGGGCGAGGGCACATGGCAGGGGGAGATTTCCTGCACGTTCGACCCTCCGATCCGGATCGAGGCGGGCCAGAAATTCCAGGCGGATCCGGTGTGGCTTGCGTACAGCCTTCCGGCGCCGGGCAAGGTTGACCTTTATTATTCGTGGGCATGCGCTCAGCAGCCGCACGTCGAACTGCCGGAGGGCGCACCGCTGAGTTGGGCCACGCTGGCCCCGGACTGTTCGGAGACCGATTTGTACGGCCTGGCGCGGGAATGGTCGGGGGCGCAGGTGAAGCATGTGCTCGTGCCGTGGGGCTGGGAAGGCCGGCCGGGCTCGCTCACGGGCGCTGTGCCGCGGTTTCCGCGGTCGATGGCAAAGGTGGCTTCGGGATTGCGCCAGGAGGGCATGCAACCGGGCCTGACGGTGGACCCGCTGTTGACAAGCGAAACCGACGGCGGTTTCACGGCGGCCAGCACCGACGGGCGCAGATGGATCGATCTGTCGAAACCCGAAGGGCGGCAGAAGGCGGTGGAGACGATGCGGAAGGTGGTAGGCTGGGGTTTCGAGTTCTTTGCGGTTCAGCCGAGCGGGATCCCGGACGAGGTTCTTCGGCATTTTTGCATGTCGCGGCAGGAGGCGGACCAGTTGGCGTTCGGGGTGATGGCTGAAGCGGCGGGCGGCAAGCCCGTACTGCCGACGGCCGCGCCGGTTTCCTTGAAACCGGCACTGGACGACTGGCTGGAAGCGGCCGCGGCTTCGAGCCGGATGGCCGATTTCGGTATGCCGGCGGGGCCTGTCCGGTTTGACGCGAATGGTGTGGGCGAGCTTGATTCGGCGGTTTGTTCGGCGATGTCTTTTTACCGCGGCCCGATAGAGTTTACGGGCCGGCCGTCGGATGATCTGAAACGGCAGTTGGCGCGTCTGCTGGCGGAGGGGCGGTCGCCGGCCCGGCCTTTGGACGCGGCCAAGTCGAGTCCGAGGGTATGGCAGGCTCCCGTATACTGCGGGAGCGAGCAGGCGGGCAGTTGTGTGGCGGCGTTTCCGGGCGCGGGCGCGATCGACCTGGGGCAGTTGGAGGTGAAGCCGGGCGAACAAGTGCGCGTATGGAGCGCCGCGGACGGGTGTTTCGTGGATTTAGGGGGGCCGGTGGTTGCAAAGAACGACGACGGGATGTCGGTGTTCGGCGTAACGCCGACGCGGGATTACCCGGCGCTGCTGGGGGCATCGTATGGGCTGAGTCTTTTGCTGAACGATGTGCGAGACTTGATTTGGGACGCGCAGAACGGCATTCTTACGGGCGTCTTTCAGGGAAGCAATTCGCGGCCGGCAACGGCCTATGTGGCCGTGCCCGAGGGATGGACGCTCGAAGGCGGCCGGGTTGAAGGCGGAGCGTTGAAACGCGGCACGGAGAACTTTTTGCAGTTCCCGGTGGCGGCGGGGCGGTCAACGCGGTTCCGGCTGCAGTTTTCAAGGCAATAATTTGCACGGGCGTTAAGACAGGCGCCGGTGCGGGTTTGGCATAAAGAGCAATCGGCTCGAGGCAGAGACAGAACAAGAGGGGAGCCGCCGTGTCTACCGCTTTGCGGTACCGCAGCTATGCAAAGATCAATCTATACCTGGACGTGCTGGCCAAGCGGCCCGACGGGTATCACGACATCGAGACCATTTTTCAAACCGTGAGCCTGTACGACGAGCTGTCGTTCGTTGAAAAACCGCGGCGGGTCACCCTGACGTGCAACCTGCCGGATTTCGTGCCGACAGAAGAAAATCTGGCGTACCGCGCGGCGATGCTGCTGAAAGAGCGGACGGGCTGCCCGCACGGCGCGGCAATCAAGCTGAAAAAGAACATCCCGGTTGCGGCGGGCCTTGCGGGTGGGTCGGGCAACGCGGCGGCGACGCTCGTGGCGATGAACACGCTTTGGGATTTGCGGCTCGAGCCGGAGGCGATCCTGGAGCTGGCGCTCGAGCTTGGGTCGGACGTGCCGTATTGCACGCGGGGCGGCACGATGGCGGCGCGCAACCGCGGCGAGGTGATGATGGAGATTCGGCCGTTGCCTCGAGCCTGGTTTGTGCTGGTGCATCCGGACGTGGCGGTGAGCGCGGCGCGGGTCTACAACAGCCCACAGTTGGAACTTTCGGGGGCGGCAAGGGAGAACGGCTGGAGCGCGGCGTTCCGCAAAGCGGCGGACGCCCTGAAGAACGGTAACTTCGCGGGGTCGGTATTCAACCGGATGGAACGGCCCGTTTTCAGTTCGCTGCCTCAACTTGCGGAAGTCAAGCAGCGGTTGCTAAGCCTGGGCTGCGTCGCGGCCGCGATGAGCGGCAGTGGGCCGACGTTGTTCGGGGTGTGCATGAACAAAAGGGAGGCGACGGCGGTTTCGGAGGCGGTGAAAGACTACCGGACGTCGGTGGCGCACGCAATGCCGATGGGGCTGGAGCGGGTGGACTAGGGCAAATTCCAGCGGGGAGAAGCGATGCCTTCACTTAAAATTGCAGCAGCCCTTTTAGCGGGCGCCTGGTTTGTTTTTGCTCCTGATTGCCGGGCGCAACAGGCGGAGGGCCGGGTTGCGGGATGGGCGGAGCTTGTCGATGCCGCCAAAGATGAGCCGGAGCTTGCGGAAGCCCGCGGGGCGCTTGTCGCCGAGGCGCGGAAAGCGGCCGCGCTGAAACCGGTCCGGCGGGCGTCGTCACTGGCGGAAGTCGGGAAAAACCGCACGTGGCTTGACGGCCGGGCCGAGGCGCTTGAACCCGAAATCAAAGAGACGTTCGCGCTGGCCATGTCGGACTTTGCGGCATGCCGGACGCTGGCCGACGAACTCCCGTTGCTCGCCGCGGCTTTCATGCTGACCGGCGAGGGTATGTTTCTCGATCGCGTGACCGAACAGCTCGAAGAAATGACCGGGTGGTCGCCGCTGCAACGGCCGGGGTGGACCTTGTACGCGCCCGGAAGAAGGCTGCCCGAAGACGGCCAGGACGGTAACTGGCTGGCGACCGGCTGCGGTGTCAGGGCTATCGGGGACACGCTTGATCTGCTGCCGGAAGGCGCATTGGACGGCGAACTTCAGGCAAAGTTGCACGCCTTGCTCGAAGCTGAAATTGCGGGCGTGGTCGACGATTGGCAGTCGCGCCGGCCGTGGTTCGTGCGCGACAACAATCCGGTGACGAACCAGTGGGTGCTGCCTACGGAAGGGCTTGTGCGGGCATGCCTGATCCTGGGGGTTGACGCGCATAAGGAGGCTTACGAACTCGGCGTCAAGAATCTGGCCGCGGCGTTGGACGCGCACGGCAGCCGGGGCGAGTTCGAGGAGGGGTTTGGTTACGCGTCGTTTACCGTAACGTCGCTTTTGCACGCCGCACACGCGATGGCGGTACAGGGGGATCGCCGGGCGATTGATCATCCGTTTCTCCGCCATTTCCCGACGTGGCTCATCCACCACTTCCAGCCCGGCAATATGATCGTCAACTGTTTTGACGCGGGCGGGGCGTACGGCGCGGCCGGGAAGTCGCGCCCGCTACTCTCGCTGCTTGCGGTCTGCACCGCCAGCCCCGCGGCCCGCTGGGCGCTGCAGTACCAGACCGGCGGCCCGTCGAGCGACCTTGCCGGGCTGGCCGCGCGGGGGCTGCCTGCCGTATCGCAAGACGCCGCGCCGCCGCTCTACGGCGCTTACGAGCGGGCGACGCGCGTGAATTGGCGCGACAGTTGGGCTGAGGACGCGACGGGGGCATGGGTGCGCGGCGGGCATTCGCTTGATCAGCATGACCACCAGGATCGCGGGCACGTAAACTTCATTTTGCGGGGCAAACCGGTGTTGATTGAAGCGGGTACGCCATCTTACCACCATCCGCTGATGATGACGCACTATACGACCGGCGTCGGGCACAACGTTTTGCAGTTGGGCGACGCATTGCCGGAAAAGAAGGGGAAAGCCGGGGAACTTGTGTGGTATCCGGGTTGGCAGAAACGGAGCGGGGTGGCGCCTATTACGGTGGAACGGCTTGACGATTCGGGCGGAGAGGTGGTGGTGAATTGTTCGGCCTGTTACGAAGGCCTGGAAACGTGGCGGCGGCGGGTTCGGTGGAACAGCGGGTTGCTGGAGGTGGCCGACGAGGTCAAGCTTAGGACGGACAAGGCGGAGACGGTGGCCTTCCGGTGGCACTTGGGCACGGAAAAATCGGTGGAGGTTTTGGAAGCGGGCGGCGCTTACGTGTTCGCACTTAATGGGGCGCGCGTCCGGGTTGAACCGTCGGCGCCCGTGGAAGTGTCGCAGGTGAAGCTGCCCGACCACACGCTTGAGGGGCATACGGGCGAAGAGGATCCCGGTAACTTTCACACCTGCATCGTGGTGCGAAGCCGGGATAAACTAAATGCGTTCGGGTGCCGGCTGCTGGTCGAGACTACTGATTGATCAGTTGAAACGGGCTCGCCACCACAGGGTCGCGCGGGAGCGCTCCCTCCACCATAGATTGGCCACACGGTTACTTTTGGGGAATCTTGGCGAGTTCGACGGAGAGGGTGGCGTCGTCGTTGAGGTGGATCGGGGTGTCGAGGTAGCGGCCCTCGAAGTTTAACTCGTTGCACAGCCATTCGACGTCGGCGCCCTCGACGCGGTAGAGGCTGAACCGGTTCGACTGCATGGGAACCATTCGCAGATCGGTGAGGGCGCCATCGTCCGCGCGAATGCGGGCGAAATACATCAGGCCTAAGTCGCCGCGGAAGCGCTCGTAACCGCCGATGCCCTCATAGTCGGTGATGAAATCGCCGCACCCGTACAGGATAAGCCTGTCGCGGTACACTTCGAGGGGGCGGACGTGGTGCGAGCTGTGGCCGTGGATGATGTCGACGCCGCCGTCGATGAGGTCGTGGGCAAACACGATCTGTTCCTCGGAGATTTCGTATCCCCAGTTTGAACCCCAGTGGATGGATACGATGACGCGGTCGCTTTCCCGGCGTACGGCGTCGATCTCTTCAAGCAGGAGTTCGGCGGCTCGACTCGAAAAGTCGTCGAGGAGGAACACACCGGGGTTTTCGTTCGTGGCGGCCCATTCTGGCGGAATGCCGCTGGTTTGCGAGCCGACGCCGAACACGAGCACGCGCGGCTGCGCGGGTTTTTCAAGAATGGCGGGTTTCCTGGCTTCGCCGGCGTCGCGCCCGGCGCCGGTTCGGTGCAGGGAAGCGCCATCGAGCGTTTCGAGCGTTTCGATGAGGCCCGGATAACCGAAGTCGAGCACGTGGTTGTTGGCAAGCGAACAGCAATCGATTCCGGCGACGGTCAGGCAGTCGATGTTGTTCGGGTGCATGCGGTAATGGACGGGCTTGCGGGGCCAGAACTCGCCGCCGGCGGTGACGCTGGTTTCCAGGTTGACGATGCGGAAGTCGGCGTGTACGAGTTCCGGCAATGCCTCGCCCCAAATATGCTCGTAGCTCACGGGCCTGGCGATGGGGCCGTTTGCCGTTTCTGCGAGCCGGACGTAATCGTTGGCGTCCTGGATGTAGCGTTCGCGGAGTTCGGGCGGGGCGGGCCAGGGCAAAACCTGGTCGATTCCGCGCCCCGTCATGACATCGCCGCAGAGAAAAAACACGATTGTGCCGTTTTCGTGCATCTGGCGTTCCCAAATCGAACCTTGAGTGCTAACAGCGGCGCGGTGAGGGGGTATTTCACGCAAGAGGGCTGCGGGTGAACGGGGAACCTTTTTTTGATCGTTTTGCGCGAGGCGGCTAAACTCTGGGGAACAAAAGGAGGGACCTTATGCACGCTATTGCGCTTTTTACCATTGTCACGGCACTTTTTTCGCAACTCGATTTTTCGCTTAACAACGTGGTGCCGCCGCTTCATTATGGAGACGATCCTCGGACCGCAAACGCGCGGCAGGCCGGCGAACTGCCGATTGTTGTTGAGCCGTTCAGCGTGCATGTTCGGAGCCGCGCGGAAGGTGCGCCCGAGTTTCCTCCCGTGGCGGCGGTTGTACTGGACGGGGTTCGTTGGCTGGGCGACGAGTCAGGGTTGTACGTCGAGAGCGAGGACGGCCGGTTCCGGCGGCAGGAGAGCTACGGCGTAGACGGGCCGCTGGCTTCGGATGTGCGGGCGTTGGCCGTGGACGGCGAGGGCCGGCTGTGGGCAGGCACGCCGTTGGGGATCAGCATCCGGTCGGCCGACGGCGGGTGGTCGCACCTGACGGGCAAAGACGGGCTGCCGGTTGAGGACGTCACGGCGCTGGCGTTCGACAACCGCGGCTGGGCGTGGATCGGCACGACGCGCGGTGCTATCCAGTACCGGCCTGACGCGGAAGGGCGGAAGTGGTTTTACCGGGCTGGGCCGCGTTACCTGCCCAACGACCACGTGTTGCAGATTTGCGTGGAAGCCGACGGGCGCCGCGCGTGGTTCAAAACCGCGGGCGGCGCGGTTTCGGCAATCGATGAAGTGACGACGACGCTGCTGGAAAAGGCGCAGTCGATCGAGCGCCGCGTGAACGACCGGCACAGGCGGCTGGGGCTGGTGGCGGCTTGCATTTTAGACGATGCGCACAACCCGGCCTCGCACACCATCCCCGATTACGACAACGACGGGCTATGGACGGCTTACCACGTGGCGGCGATGGCGTTGTGCTATGGCGCAACGGGCGACCCTGCCGCAAAAGAGTCGGCCCGGGAGGGCATGCACGCGCTCTACATGCTTCAGAACGTTTCGGGGACGCCGGGGCTGGTGGCGCGTAGCGTGGTGCCGTTCGAGGAGGGGCGGGAAAAAGGCGCGCAGTGGCGGCCTTCGCCCGGCGGCGAGCTTTATTGGAAGAGCGACACGTCGAGCGACGAGATCGACGGGCATTTTCTGGCTTTCTACGCCTACTGGGAACATATCGCCCGGCATGACGGCGCCGAGCGCGAAAAATGCATCGCCCAGGTAAGGGCGCTTATCGATTACATTGTGAAAAACAATTACCAGCTTATTGATTGGGACGGGGAAAGGACCACCTGGGGGTTCTGGAATCCGGAGATGCTCAACGGCGATCCGGCGCGTTACATCGAAAACGGGCTGAACAGCTTGCAGATATTGTCGTTCCTGAATACGGCGTGGTATATCACGGGCGATCAGAAGTACCGCAGGCACTTCGAGCATCTGGTTACGGAGCATGGTTACCTGAACAACGTTTTGCTCGAAAAGAAAGTGTTCCCGGACGAGAATAACCATTCCGATGACCAGCTCGGCTACGTGGCCTGGTATCCGATCCTGCAGACTGAGAAGGACCCGGCGGTTCGCGATGCGCTGAGAAAAGCCGTGCGGAGGCATTACAAGATCGTGGCCCCGGAACGGCCTAGCTTTTTTGCGTTCGTCACGGCGACCATTGATCCGAATTACGTCAAATTGGAGGACGCCGTGCTGAATCTGAAGCGCATCCCGGAAGACCTCCGGGACTGGCGGATGGAAAACTCGCACCGGGAAGACGTGCTGTTTTACCCGCGGGTGGACCGGTTCGGCAAGCGGCAACTGCTCAATGTGCTGCCGGTTGACGAGCGGCATTTTGACAGGTGGAACAAGAATCCGTACCTGCCGGACGGCGGTGGCGACGGGCGAACGGAAAATGATGGCGCGGCGTACCTTCTGCCCTACTGGATGGGCCGGTACCACGGGTTCATCGCGGAGAAGTAGTCTTGGGAATACGGCGCAATGTTTGCCGGGTTCCCGGAATTAAAACGGAAAGGGGATAACATTATGAGCTTGCCGAAACGCGTGCTCGGCCGAACGGGCCTGGAAGTGACTCAACTGGGATACGGCGCGATGGAAGTCCGCGGTGAACGGATTTGGGGCGGGAGGCCTTGCTCGGACGAGCAGGCCAGGACCATTCTCAACGCGGTGCTGGACGCCGGCATCAATTTCATCGACACCGCCAACGACTACGGCAAAAGCGAGATGTACATCGGGCGCCACCTGGTCGACCGGCGCGACGAATTTTATCTGGCCACGAAGTGCGGGTGCCACATGGTGTTCGCCGGCGACCACGACGACACACCGCATTTCTGGACGCGCGACAACATCATGCGCAACATCGCCGATTCGCTGATGAAAATGGAGACATCGCACGTCGACGTGCTCCAGTTGCACAACCCGGCCGTCTCGCTGGCCGAAAAGTACGGGCTTGTTGACTTGCTCAACGAGCTCAGAGAACAGGGGGTTGTCCGCTTCATCGGTTGCTCCTCCACAACGCCCGACCTGGAAACGTACATCGAGTGGGGTGCGTTCGACACGTTCCAAATTCCGTACAGCGGCCTCGACCGGCGCCACGAAGATCTGATTACGAAGGCAGGCGAGACTGGGGCGGGCGTGATCATCCGCGGAGGGGTCGCCCGCGGCGAACCCGGAACCACCACCGGCCGCAGCCAGGGAGACTTATGGGAGTTGTTTGATAAAGCAAAGCTGGACGAACTGCGCGAGGAGGACGAATCCCGCACGGCTTTCCTGCTTCGATTTACGCTCAGCCATCCCCATTGCCACACGACGATCGTCGGAACGCTCAACCGGGAACATCTGGTGGCCAACGTGAAAACCGCCGAAAAAGGGCCGTTGCCCAAGGATACCTACGAAGAGGCCAAGAAACGGCTCAGCGCGGCGGGTGAAAACCCGTTGTGAGAAATGCAGATTAGGGAGCGTTTTCCTCTAAAAAAGCATCAAAGGCGGGGGTGGTTTTCTGGGTGAATTGGCTTTCGCCGGCGTGGATGAGCATCAGGGCGGCGAGGTGCTTGTCTACGGCGAGTTGGTAGCCTTCTTCGGGGCCGAGCACCATGATGGCGGTGCAGTAGGCGTCGGCGAGCGTGCAACTTGGGTTGACAACGGTCACGGATGCGAGCGTGTGCTGAATAGGCCGGCCGGTTCTTGGATCGACCGTGTGGGATATGCGGACGCCGCCGACTTCGCGGTACTGCCGGTAGTCGCCGGATGTCGAGACGGCCGTGTTGGAGATGGGAAGCACGAGCTGGATTTCACGCGCGCCCGGAACGGGTTTTTCCACGCCGATACGCCAGGGAATTCCGCGGGCGTTGTGGCCGCGGGCTTTTACCTCGCCCCCGATTTCAATCATGTAGTTGGGAATGCCGCACCCGTCGAGTTCGAGGGCGAGTCTGTCGACGGTGTAGCCTTGGGCGACCCCGCTGAGGTCGATGGTAATTCCGGGGCGGGTTTTTCGGATGGTTCTATTGGCGGGGTCGAGTTCGAGGTCTTCGTAGTCGATTTCGCTTTTCAGACGTTTGAGTGTCTCGGGCGGGGGCGGTTCGGGTAGGCCTGCGGGGCCGAATCCCCACGCCTGCACCAGCGGGCCAACGGTAACATCGAACGCGCCCTTCGAAGCTTGGCTGACCTCTTGGGCGATTTGCAGGACGTCGATAAGTTCCGGGGCGACGGGGAAGGGCTCAGTGGACTGGGAGCGGTTGAAGTCTGAGATCTGGGAGTCGGGGCGGTAGGTGGACATGAGGCTGTCGACAAGGGCGAGGGTTTCGCCGATGGCGGCTTCAGCGGACTCGACCTTCTCAGCCGTCAGTTCCGCGGCCACGATGCGGACGGTGTAGGTGGTGCCTTGGGTTTCGCCGGCGAAGATTTTCTCCTGAAAGCCGGGTCCGCGGGAACAGGCGCATGCGGCGACGAGCATGCAGGCGGCGCTTACAAGGGTGGTGTTTTTCATCTGAACTGGCCTCAAGGCCATTCTACCCTACGGCGCAAAAGGACACAAAGGACACAAAGGACGTAAATGACAGATTTACGGAGATGTTCTTGCCGCCGTCGCTTTAGAGGCCGAAGTCGTCGAACATGATGTTTTCGGGCTCGACGCCGAGGTCGCTTAGCATATTTGTGACGGCGGTGGTCATCATGGGCGGGCCGCAGAGATAGTACTCGATGTCTTCGGGAGCGGGGTGGTCTTTAAGGTAGTTGTCGTGCACCACTTGGTGAATGAAGCCGGTGTAGCCGCTCCAGTTGTCTTCGGGCAGAGGTTCGGACAGGGCGAGATGCCACTTGAAATTTTCGTTCTCCGCCTGGATGTTATCGAAGTCCTGGATGTAGAAGGCTTCGCGGTAACTTCTTGCGCCGTACCAATACGAAACCTTCCGTTTGGTTGTGAGCCGGTAGAACTGATCGAAAATGTGGCTGCGCATGGGGGCCATTCCTGCGCCGCCGCCGATGAAGAGCATCTCGTTTTCGGTTTCCCGGGCAAAAAACTCGCCGAACGGCCCGAGAATGGTGACTTTATCGCCGGGTTTGAGGCTGTAGACGTAGGACGACATGATGCCGGGCGGGGCGCCTTTGACGTTTGGCGGCGGTAACGCGATGCGGATGTTGAGCATGACGACATTATTCTCGGCGGGATAGTTGGCCATGGAATAGGCGCGCTGCACGGGCTCCGGGCATACCGATTTATACCGCCAGAGGTCGTACTTATCCCAGTCGGGCCGGAACTTTTCTTCGATATCGAAGTCTTTGTAGAAGATTTCATGCGGCGGGCACTCGATCTGAATATAACCGCCCGCGCGGAAATCGATGCTTTCGCCGTCGGGGAGTTGCAGCACGAGTTCGCGGATGAAGGTGGCCACGGAGCGGTTGGACTTTACGGTGCATTCCCAGCGTTTGACCGAAAAGACTTCCGGGGGCACTTCGATTTTCATGTCCTGCTTCACTTTCACCTGGCAGGACAGCCTGACGCCTTCGCGGGCTTCGCCGCGCGTGACTAGAGTTTTTTCCGTAGGCAGGAGGACGCCGCCGCCCTCGAGCACCTTCACCTTGCACACGCCGCAACTGCCTTTTCCACCGCAGGCCGAAGGCACGAAGATTTTTTCGCCGGCCAGGGTCTGGAGCAGGGTGTTGCCGGAGGGGACCGTGAGTTGCCTCTCTTCGTTAACGGTAAGCTGTACGTTTTCGCCGCTGACGAGTTTGGCCTTCGCGATCATAAGAATGATCACGAGGGAGATCACGACGAACGTGAACATCAGCATGCCGAGCAGTACGATCTGAATCACAGCTCTATCCTATTGCGTCCGTTAAAGCTGAATGCCTGAGAACATGAGGAAACCCATGGCCATCAGGCCGGTCAAAATAAACGCCATGCCAAGGCCGCGCAGGCCCGCGGGCACGTTGCTGTATCGCATTTTTTCGCGGATGGCCGCCAGGGCCGTAATGGCCAGCGCCCAGCCAATGCCGGCTCCCGCGGCGAAAATAACGCTTTCGGCGAAGGTGTAGTCGCGCTGTTGCATAAAGAGCGCGCCGCCCAGAATGGCGCAGTTCACCGCGATGAGCGGCAGAAACACGCCGAGCGCGGCGTACAGGGCCGGCACATAGCGGTCGAGTGTCATCTCGACAAGCTGGGTCATAGCGGCGATGGCCCCGATGAAACTCAGGAATGACAGGAAGGTCAGGTCGACGTTCGCGAGCTTAGGGCTGATCCACGTCAGCGCGCCCTGTTTCAACAGGTAATTCAAAATGAGGTTGCTGACGGGCACGGAGATCACAAGCACGAAGATTACGGCGAACCCGAGCCCGATCGATGTTTCCACTTTCCTCGATACGGCCATGAAAGAGCACATGCCCAGGAAGAAGGCCAGTGCCATATTCTCGACGAAGATGGCCCGGATTGCGAGATTGGCGAAATGTTCGAACATAAGCCTACTCCGCCTCCACTTGCTCGGGCTTGAACGTCCGCAGCACCCAGATGAAAATGCCCACCAGGAACAGCGCGCTCGGCGGCATCACGAAAATGCTGTTGGGGTTGTACCACCCGCCTTCGCTCACCAAAGGCAAAATCGAATAGCCCAGCAGCTTGCCGGACCCGCCCAGCTCGCGGGTGAATCCGACGAGTACCAGGATGAGGCTGTATCCGAGCCCGTTGCCGATGCCGTCGAGCAAACTGTGCCATGGGCCGTTCTGCATGGCGAAGCCCTCGGCCCGGCCCATGACGATGCAGTTGGTAATAATCAGCCCGACGAAAACCGACAGCTGCTTGCTGATCTCCGGCACGAAGGCCTTGAGGATCTGGTCGGCGATGATGACGAGCGACGCGATAATAGTAAGTTGAATAATGATGCGGACGTTCGTGGGGATGTAGTTGCGAATGAAGCTTACCGAGAGGTTGGAAAAGGCGGTGACGGCGGTAAGCGCCACGCACATCACGATGGCCTTGTCGAGTTTAGTGGTAACGGCGAGCGCCGAGCAGATGCCGAGAACTTGCAGAGCGATGGGGTTGTTGTTGAACAGCGGGTCGAGCAGAATGGCCCGCTCCTGTTTCGTCGTGAGAGGCGCCGCCATAGTGTCAGACTCCTTTTTCACGCACGCGCCGCAGATATGGCCCGTATCCGTTGTCGCCAAGCCAGAAGTTGATCAGGTTTTCCACGCCGCGGCCGGTGAGCGTTGCGCCGGAAAGCCCGTCGACGTGGTGGGGGTCGGTTTCCGGCGGTCCGGCCTGACCCTTCACGACGCGGATGGCCGGAACCCATTCGTCGGAGTAGACTTTCCGGCCCGGCCACAGCCCCTGCCAGCGCGGGTTTTCGATTTCGCCGCCGAGCCCGGGCGTCTCGCCGTGTTCATAGAATGTGAGTCCGCGCACGGTGGTCGTGTCGGTATCGAGGGCGAGGTAGCCATAGAGTTTTGACCACAGGCCGGTACCTTCGACGGGCAACACGATTTGCGTGACCTTGCCGTCTTGCACGACGTGATACACGAGGGCGTGAATCGGAAGCCTGACGATGCCCGCGTTGTTTTGCGGCGCAAGCCGGCTTCGCGAGGGGTCGGCGGAAGCTTCGCGTTGGTTGAACGTTGCGGGATCGATTGCCTCGTCATATTCGCCGGTTTCGAGCTTAATGACGCGGGGCACGATGTTTTCTTCATAGGTGCGGTTGACTTCGGCCCGGGACAGGCGCATTTCGGCGCTCGTCAGGCCGGTGACGGCGAGTACCTGCCGGCGCCGGTCGAGGATCTGGTTTCTGATCTGGCGGTCGCGCAGGCCGACGGCGGCGGTTGACACCAGTATCGAGCACACGCCGCAGACGGCCGCCGTGAACAGGATCGTGTATAGGGTGCCGTTACGCCGCACTTCGAGCCGCCCTCCGCTTTATGTTCGATTGCACCACGAAGTGGTCGATGAGCGATGCGAACACGTTCATGAACAGGATAGCCAGCATTACCGACTCGGGGAACGCCGGGTTGAGCGTGCGGATCAGAATGATGAAAAAGCCGATAAAGAAGCCGTAGATCCATTTGCCCTTTTCGGTGTAGGCCGCCGATACCGGGTCCGTGGCCATGAAGACCGCGCCGAACGCGAGGCCGCCGAAAACCAGGTGCCAGTAAATGGGGGTTCCAAGCGCGGGGTTCGTCGGCGACGGCCCGAGCAGATCCAAGCCGAGGGAAGTTACTACCGCGCCCAGCGCCAGGCCCGTGACAATGCGCCACGAGGCTACGCCCGTGGCCAGAATCACCACCAGCCCAATCAGGCAGGCCAGGGTGGAGGTTTCGCCCATCGAGCCGGGGATAAAACCCAGAAAACTTTCGAGCCAGGTGAAATGCCCGTCGGCGAGGTTGAAGTCGAACAATCCCGGCGCGGCCATGGATTCAAGGCCGGTTTCTTTCAGCACGGCGAGCGGGGTCGCGCCGGTAAACCCGTCCACGGCGTAGCCTTCCGGCACGGCGACCCACACGTTGCCGCTCATCTGGCCGGGATAGCCGAAGAAGAGGAACGCGCGGCCAATCAGCGCGGGGTTGAATATGTTCATGCCGACGCCGCCGAAGATTTCTTTGCCCACAACCACGCCGAACGAAATACCAAGCGCCACCTGCCAATAGGGAATGGTCGGCGGCAGAATGAGCGGGAACAGTAGGCTCGTTACCAGGAAGCCTTCGTTGATCTCGTGTTTTCGCACGACGGCGAAGATCGTCTCCCACGCGCCGCCCACGGCAAGCGTGACGATGTAAACCGGAAGGAAAAACAAGGCGCCGTACACGAGGTTGTCGAGGAAGTTTCCGGGATTGTGGCCAAGCCCGAGCAGGCGGAGCAAGGCGTTTTGCCAGCCGGGCAGCGGGCCGGCGCCGGGTTCGATTACCAGGTTTGCCTGGAGGCCCGTGTTGTACATGGCCATCAGCGTGCAGGGGATCAGGCCGACCACCACGAGGATCATGATGCGCTTGAGGTCGATGGCGTCGCGCACGTGCGAGGCGTTCCGGGTGACCTTGCCGGGCGTGTATAGAAACGTGTCGGTGGCTTCCCACAGCGGGTACCAGCGGTTGAGTTTTCCCCCTTCTTCGAACCAGGCCGCGGGCTTATCGAGTATGTTTCTTAAAAACCTCATCCTTCTTTTTCCAACACCGTGAGGTTTTTGCGCAGCATCGGGCCGTACTCCAGCTTGGCGGGGCACACGAAAGTGCACAACGCCAAATCTTCCTCATCGAGTTCGAGCCCGCCCAGCTGTTCAATGCGCTCGAGGTCGTCGGAAGCGAGCGCCCGGAGCAGATAGGTGGGCTGGATATCCAGCGGCATCACCTTTTCATACGTCCCCATGGGCACGATAGCGCGCCGGCCACCGTATTGGTTCGTTGTGAAGTTGAACTTGCGGCGGGGCAACAGGCTCGAGAGGAACGCGTGCGTCGTGGAAAACAAATTGGCGCCCGGCGCCATCCAGCCGAGGAACTCGCGTGTGCGCCCTTCGGGAACGACGCTGACCTGGTTGTGGTACCGGCCGAGGTAGCCGAAAATCTCGCCCATCGCCCGCCGGCCCGACAATACCGACCCGCTGATTACGCGTTGCTCGCCTTCGTGCAGTTCACCCGGCACGATTTCGTCAAGATAAGCGCCGAGCCGCGTGCGCATCAGCCGCGGCCGCAACACACCCGGGCCCGCAAACGAGATCACCCGCGTGACGTCGAGCCGGCCCGTGTTGAACAGCGCGCCGACCGCGAGCACATCCTGGTAGCCGATGTACCAAACGGTCTTATTGCGGCTGACGGGATCGACGAAATGGATGTGCGTGCCGACGTTGCCCGCCGGGTGTGGGCCCACGAAGTCTTCTTCGTTCAACCCGATATGCCGCGAGGGGGGCTCCATCTCGGGCCGCTTGCACAGGTAGACCTCGCCGTCGGTCAGTTTTGAGACTGCCACCAGGCCTGTTTCGAAGTCTTTCTGGCGGCCTTCGAGCGCGGTTTCGACGGGCGGCGCAAGCGGGTTGGTGTCAATGGCCGTGATGAAAATGGAAAATGGCGATGTGGCGGGGTCGGCGGTACGGCTGTACGGCCGCGCCCGCAACGAGGTCCACAGCCCGCTTTCCAACAGCAAGGCTTTGACCTCTTCGCGATTATACGTGGCAATTGAATTGCCCGAGTACGATTCGAAATCCGCGAATTCGTCGTCCTTTGGGGCACCGGCAGTTTCGGTTTCGGTAAGGGCGATGACGATGCTCTGAAAGGCGCGTTTTGCCCCGCGGTTAACGGCCATAACGGTTCCGGCGCCCGGTGCGCAGAACCGCACGCCCGCGATTTTCTTGTCTTCAAACAGCAACTGGCCGCGCTTTACGGTGTCACCCGCCGCAACGGCCATGGTGGGTTTCATGCCGACGTAGTCGTCGGCCAAAATGGCTACGCGGCTGACGCGGGGCGCTTCGGTAAGGCCGGGTTCAGGCGCCCCGGCGATTGGCACGTCAAGACCTTTTCTAATTCGGTGGACAGACATTTCCCTGCGTCGTTTGCCCTGGGTTGGTTTCCTACAGGCTGTCAGTAAATCCAGCGGCTGAATGGGCGAGATTTTGCCACAGATGGACAGGGTTCTGCAATTTTTCTGCGGGCGGCGGTGGAGGAAGCTGCGCGAGGGCTTGGCTGGTTGAGGCTCGCGCGGTGCTCAGGAGGCCGATGAGGGACAAGTGGGTTGGGAAGAGCGTGCGAAATGCACAGTGCAAGGTGCGAAGTTGCGGTGGAGCCGAAATCTAACCAATGCTGCTGAAGCACCCGAGAAGGGCGCTAAGCAAAAACGGACGTTGCCCTTTTTTTCGCCGATTGTGTTGTCTTGAATATTGTTAGCGAAAAAAAGGGCAACGTCCCCGTTTTTGCTATTGTTGGGCGCGGGCTTTTTCTATGTATTGTTCGAGGATTGCGGGGATCTGGTCGGGTGTGATGGGTCCGTGGACCTCGTCTTCAATCATAATGACGGGAGCGAGACCGCAGGTGCCGAGGCAGCGGGAGGCTTCGAGACTGAATATGCCGTCGGTGGTGGTTTCACCGTAATCGATGCCGAGCTCTTCTTTGAGTTTTTGCGCAACGCGTTCGGCGCCTTTTACGTAGCATGCGGTGCCGAGGCAGATGCGGATGACATACTTTCCGCGGGGGCGGAGGCGGAAGTAGTGGTAGAAGGTGGCGACGCCGGACACGCGGGCGGCGGGCACCTGCATGAGCTGTGCGACGGCGTCGAGCCGTTCCGGGCTGAGCCAGCCGAACTCGTTTTGTACCATATGAAGCACCTGGATGAGGTGGCTTTTGGCTTCGGGTCCGCCCCGGTGCGATTCGATGAAATCGACGATCTTATCGGAGAGCGCCGCTTTCGATTTGGCTTCGGTTTCGGGCCAGTTTTCGTACTTGGTGGTCGAACTCATTTTATACCTCGCGGCTCTTTTGCCGAATAATGCGTGTGAAGCAGTTCGTGTGCTTTTTCGCTGCCGATCTCACCCAGGAAGTTTTCGTAAATTTCCTTCACGGCCGGGTTCTGGTGCGATCGGCGCAGCTTTTTGGCGCTGTCAATCGTGTAGAGGGCTGAGGCGCGCTGGCGCAGCAGCTCGGGATCGAGCACATTGACGCCCTTGGGCGGATACGGTTGGCCGCCGCCGCCGATACATCCGCCGGGGCAGGCCATGACCTCGATAACGTGGAACTCTTTTTCGCCGCTGACCACCTGGTCGAGGAGGCGTTTGGCGTTCGTGATGCCGTTTGCGACGCCGATGCGCAGGACTTTGTTCTTCAGCTCGACGAAGGCTTCGCGCATGCCTTCGACGGCGCGCACCTCGGCGAACTCGAGGCGTTCGGCCGGCTCGCCGGTTACGAATTCGGAGGCGGTGCGCAAAGTGGCTTCCATGACGCCGCCGGTGGCGCCGAAGATGTCGCCGGCGCCGGTAGCGAGGCCGAGCGGGGTATCGAACTCGCCGTCTTCGAGGTGCGTGAAGCTGACGCCGAAGCATTCGATCATCCAGATCAGCTCGCGCGTGGTGATGACGGCGTCGGTATACGGCTTGCCGTTGGGCATCCGGTGTTCGGGGCGGGCGATTTCGTACTTCTTGGCCACGCACGGCATCACGGCCACGGAGAAGATGTTGTCAGGATCGATGCCTTCCCGTTCGGCGTAAAAGGTCTTAATCAGGGTCGATAGCATGCTCATAGGCGACTTGCAGGTCGAAGCGTTCGGGATCAGGCTCGGATAGAATTTCTCCATGAAGCTGATCCAGCCCGGCGAGCATGACGTGATCATGGGCAGCGGGGCTTCGCCTTCGAGCCGGCGCAGAAACTCGCTGGCTTCCTCGACAATGGTGAGGTCGGCGCCGAGGTCGGTGTCAAACACGCGGTCAAACCCGAGCGTGCGCAGGGCGGTGATCATTTTACCCGTGGCGGGCGTGCCCGGCGCCAGCCCGAACCCTTCGCCAATAGCCGCCCGGATGGACGGCGCGGTCTGCACGACGACGTGCTTGTCGGGGTCGGCAAGGGCGCGCCAGACGGCGTCGGTATTGCTGCGCTCGAGGAACGCGGCGGTCGGGCAGACGTTGATGCATTGTCCGCATTGGATGCAGACGGAGTCGTCCATGTTTTCGAGGTGCGCGGGAGCGACCTGCGTGTTAAACCCGCGGTAGTGCTGGCTGAGGTTGTACACGCCCTGGACTTCGGCGCACACGCGAGTGCAGCGGCCGCATAGAATGCACTTCTCGCCGTTGCGGATCACGGCACAGCTCGACGCCTCGATGGGAATGTCTTTCCGCTTGCCTTCCCACAGCCGCTCGCGGACGCCCATCGTGTAGGCGAGGTTTTGGAGTTCGCAATTGCCATCGCGCTCGCAGGTCTGGCACTCCTTGGGGTGGTTGTCCAGAATAAGCTCGACGATATCCCTCCGGGCCTCTCGGATTTCGGGCGAAGCGGTCTGCACTTTCATGCCGGGCCGCACGGGCGTGCTGCACGACGCGGCGAAGAAGTCCATCCCTTCGACCGCCACGATGCAAACACGGCACGCCCCGGCCAGGCTGAGGTCGGGGTGGTAGCACAGCCGGGGCACGTGGATGCCAACCGTCTCCGCGGCTTCCATAATGGACGTGCCCTCGGGCACGGTCACTTCTTTATTGTCTATGGTGAGTGTTACCATTTTCGTTTCTTTACTCATGACTTATATCCTGTTTACCGCGCCGAACCTGCATACTTCGAAGCAGGCGCCGCATTTGATGCATCGTTCCTGGTCAATCGCGTGGGGTTCGCGCCGGTTCCCCGAGATGCACTGGACGGGGCACTTCCGCGCGCAGGCCGTGCAGCCGGTACACTTGACTGGGTCGATTTCGTAACGCACGAGCGCGGTGCATTTCCGCGCGGGGCACCGCTTCTCGTACACGTGCGCCTCGTACTCGTCGCGGTAGTGTTCGAGTGTGCTGAGCACGGGGTTCGGCGCCGCCCGGCCGAGACCGCAGAGCGACGCCTTCTTGACAAGTTTGGCGAGGCGTTCGAGCCGGTCGAGGTCTTCGGGTTTTCCGTTGCCCGAGGTGATCCGCTCGAGAATTTCGAGCATGCGCGTGGTGCCCTCGCGGCACGGCGTGCACTTGCCGCACGACTCGTCCTGCGAAAACGTGATAAAGAACTTGGCGATATCGACCATGCAGGCGTCTTCGTCAAGGACGATCATGCCGCCGCTGCCCATGATGGATCCCGCCTTGGTAAGCGTGTCGAAATCGATTGGGGTGTCAAGCCACTTGGCCGGGATGCAGCCGCCCGCGGGCCCGCCGGTCTGGATGGCTTTAAGCTGCTTGCCGCCGGCGACGCCGCCGCCGATATCGAAGACCACCTGGCGCAACGTCGTGCCCATGGGAACCTCGACGAGCCCGGTGTGGCTGACTTTGCCGGCAAGGGCAAAGACTTTGGTGCCGCCGCTCTTGTCGGAGCCCATCCGGCTGAACCAGTCGGCGCCGTAGTTGAGCACCACCGGCACGTTCGCCAGGGTTTCGACGTTGTTGATCACGGTCGGCTTGCCCCAGAGCCCGCTTTCGGTCGGATATGGCGGCCGGATGCGGGGCTGGCCGCGCTCGCCTTCGATGGAATGGATCAGGGCGGTCTCTTCGCCGCACACGAACGCGCCCGCGCCGAGCCGGATCTCGCAATCGAAATCGAAACCGGAGCCGAGGATGTTCTTGCCGAGCAGGCCCCACTCGCGGCAGGTGTCGATGGCGTGCTGGACACGCCGGATGGCCAAGGGGTATTCGGCGCGGATGTAGTAGAATCCGCGCGACGCCCCGATGGCATAGGCGCCGATAATCATGCCTTCAAGCACGCTGAACGGGTCGGACTCGAGCATGCTGCGGTCCATGAAGGCGCCGGGATCTCCCTCGTCGGCGTTGCAGATGATGAACCTTTCTTTCTCGGGACTCTTGATCGCATGGGCCCATTTCGCGCCGGTGGGGAACCCGCCGCCGCCGCGGCCGCGCAGCCGCGAACGCGTCACTTCGCTGACCACGAAGTGTGGATCGCCGCGGCCGAGAACCTTGGCCAGCGCCGAAAAGCCCATGTAGTTGAGGTATTCCTCGATGCTCTCGGGGTCGAGCACGCCGCAATTGCGCAGCGCGATGCGGTTCTGCTTGCTGAAGAACGCGACGTCGCCGTAGATGTCAAAGAATCTCCGGGCCAGCAGTTCGTCGCTTACGCGCAGGCGCTCGACGGGCAGGTCGCCGGCGATGTGTTCGCGCACGATGGCCTCGACGTCTTCTTCGCCGCGGACGTAGTAGAGGATGTTTTCGGGAAGAAGCAGGATGTGGGTGTATATGCCCTCGACTTCATGCTGGCAGGCGCCCAGGCAGCTCACGGTTGAAAAGCGGATTTCGTCGGCCTGCAAACCGGCCTCGACGAGCTTGCGCCGGAATATGTCCGGCCAGTCGCACGGCTGAGTTGGGCAGCACCGGGCGTTTTCGCAGAACAACACCTCGTGGCGCGGCAGTTTTTCGAACGGGCCGTCAAGCACATGTTCCAGGACGGGCTCGCCCTTGAGCACATGCGAAGTGAAGATTTGATGAACCGCTTCACGGTCCACGCGCTCGTACTTTACCGGGATCTGGTTCGGGCCGAAAACGCCCACAATGGGCTCGCGGCTGCACCGGCCGGTGCAGCCGGTCCGCCGTAGCACAATATCGTCGCGCCCGGACGCCGCGATATGCTTGCGAAACTCGTCAAAGACATCGAGCGAGCCGGCCGCATGCTCGCAGGTAGCCGAGCCCACCTGGATGTGGATCTTGTTGCCTTCGCCGGGCCGTTGGGCGCCCGTCTTGGCCCGCTCCAGCAGCGCCTCAAAATTCTCGTAAACAATCTTGCTTGTGCTCATAAAAACCTCAGAGTGAGAGCGGGGAACCGGGCTTGCTGGTCCTTCCGCTCGGACGAATATCATATTATAACTAATGCCGGAACGGTTTGTATAACACTCCGTGCAATTTTCCTGCGATGCAGCGGATAGTACGCGCAAATGCCTTGGGCCGCGGCAAAAGGGAGTGTTTTGGCACCTGCGGGGGACCTGTGTTGCTTTACACCCGGCGGGGTCTTATGGGAAAATGCGCATGTTCAGTCCTTGTTGCAGATCCCTGGAGACGATTTGTGAAAACCTTTGATTCCATAGCGAAGAGCATCTTGGCCTCTTTTCCGGCGCTGGAGCCGGACGACTTGGCGTTTGTCCCGCCGCCGAAACTCGAGTTGGGCGATATCGCGTTGAGGACGTTCGAAGCGGCGCGGCGGCTGAAGATGCCGCCGGTCGAGCTGGCGAAGAAGTTCGCCGGAGACGTCAAGTACGGGCCGGAGGTCGTTGAAGCCGGCACGGCGGGCCCGTACGTGAATTTCAAGCTGAACCGGCCGTCTTTTGCGTCGGCCATCGTGGCGGGCGTGCTGGGGGAAGGCGCGCGTTTCGGGTCGAACGGCGCGGGCGCGGGCAAAAAGGCCCTGATCGAGCATACGAGCATCAACCCGAACGCCAGCCCGCACCTCGGCCGCGCCCGGAATGCCATGATCGGCGACAGCATCACGCGCCTGCTGAGGTTCGAAGCGTACGACACGGAGGCGCACTATTACGTGAACGACATGGGCCGGCAGATCGGGCTGCTGGTACTGGTTGCGGAGGACCAGGAGGAATTGTCGTTCGACCAGATCCTGGATCTGTACGTAAAAGCGAACGCGCGGGCCGAGGCGGAAGCGGAATTTGCGGCCAAAGGCTACCAGCTTCTCGCCAGGATGGAAGAAGGCGACAGGGAAGTGTACCAGGCGTTCCGCCGCGTTACGGACCTGTGCCTGAAGGGCCAGCTCGACGTGCTGAAACGGCTCGACGTCTCGTTCGACGCGTTCGACCACGAGTCGGACTATCTGAAAGACGCGCGGCTCGAACCCGTGATGGAGGCGTTGCGCGAGAAAGGGGCGCTGTTCACCGACGAGGACGAGCGGCTGGTGGTTGACCTGCGGCAGCTTGGGTACAAGCCGGACGAGGGACGTTATTTTGTACTGCTGCGGGCGAACGGCAGCTCGATGTACGGCTACCGCGACCTGGCGTACACGATCGACAAGATCGAGCGTGGGGCCGACCTTAACCTGATCGCGCTCGGGGAAGATCACAAGCTCTACTTCCAGCAGATCTCGCTCATCCTGGAAACCGCCGGAATCAAGACGCCGGAGCCCGTTTACTACTCGTACATCCTGCTTAAGGAAGGAAAGATGTCGACGCGGCAGGGCAAGGTGGTTTTGCTCAGCGAGTTTCTGGACGAGGCGAGGCGCCGTTCCGCCGAAAAGGTGGACGAACAGTGCGCCGAACTGCCCGAAGACGAGCGCCGTGCCATAGCCGAGCAGGTGGCGGTGGCGGCGATCCGGTTTGCCATCCTGCGCGTCGGACCGAACAAAAACGTGATTTTCGACTGGGAGTCCAGCCTTTCGTTTACCGGCGACACCGGGCCTTACGTGCAGTACTCGAGCGCGCGGATCAACTCGATCCTGCGGAAGTACGGCGATGTGCCCGCGGAGGTGGGCGAATCGTTCCCGGTGGAAACCGACGCCGAATGGGCGCTCGTGGTGAAGCTGGCCGGCTTCCCGGAACTCGTCGCGGGCGCGCTTGCGCAGCGCAACGTGGCGCCCATTGCTCAGTACGCGCTGGACACCGCGCGCCTGTTCACCACGTTCTATCACGAATGCCCCGTGCTCGCCGCGGAAACCGACGACCTGAAAACCGCCCGCGCCCAATTGTGCGCGGCAACCAGAACCACGCTCGAAAACGCCCTCAACCTGCTGGGCATTCAAGCACTGGAACGGATGTAGAATCTCGCTAGTGGAGTACCTTCGCGGTTTCTGCTCGCACCTTAGGCTGTGCACCTCGCACCTTCTTCGTTCCTAGACCCAGCCCTCCTACAGGTGTATAATCGCGTTAATCTTTGGCATAACGAGCGCGGGTATATGGTTTACGAATATTCGGGGTATCTGAAGACGGTTCTGGGCGCACCGGACCCGGCGGAGTTCGAGAATCTGGAGTCGGTCGTGTTCAGCGCCGACGACATCGCGCGGTGGTCGTACCAGGATCTCCCGGCCGATTTGGAGTGGCAGCACACCCCGGTGAACTCGACGCGCACCGAGCAGGGCGTCCGCATCGAAGGCCGGTTCAACGACGTGCGCCAGATTGACAACCTTGCGGCCGACGACCCGAGCTTCTGGGTGCCGTTAAGTTCGCTGGCGACGCGCGACGACCGGTTCCCCGTCGATGCCTCCCGCTACCCGATCGTCGAGCTTACCTACCGGTGCACGTCGTCCAACGCGCGGCCCGCGTGGTTGTGGACCTACCCCGGCGGGCAATCGTTCGACGGGCTGACGCCCGTCCAGGAATGGCGGACAATTGCGCGGCTCGTTCAGTATTACGATTTTCCGTCGCAAATTAACGCGGTGATCCTGCGGCTGTACTCGATCTCGCGCACGGTCGAGTCTTTTGAAGTTCAGTCGGTGCGGTTTCGCGCCATGAGCGCGGCGGAATCGGAAGTCTGCGCGCGGCTCGAAACCACGTTGCGCGAACAAGGCGAACCGCGCAAGTACAAGATACTCGACGAGTTCATGCCGGTGGGCACCTACATGGACGCCGGCTCGTCGAAGCGGCTCGCCGCAATGCTCGGAATAAGCCTCAACGAGTACTGGTCGCTCGTGTTCGAAGACATCGTCCGGCACAACCACAACAGCGTGGCGCTGGAACGGATCGACCGGCTGACCGCCGAGGAATGGAAAAGCCTCCTCAAACTGGCGGAAAAGTTTGAAGTCAAGTTTTTCGCCATCTACAACCTCCCGCTGGGCACGCCGCACGGATATATCCAGGAGTTCGTCGACACGCACATCAAGCCGTACGCGGATTCCCGCGCCATATTGGCCTGGAGCCTGCACGACGAACCGCCCGAGCACGGGTTCCAGAACCTCCTCCAGGCGCGCCCGCACATGGAACAGGCCGATCCCAACCACCCGCTCGCGGTGATCCTGCGCGAACCCAACGCGTTTCCGCTGTTCGCCCGTTTTTTCCCGGCGTCGGGAATTGCGCAGTACCGGTCGCACGCGCCCTGGCAGGTGGCCGAAATGGTGCGCACGCACCAACCGCTGAGCGCAGGGCAGCAGTTCTGGTTCGTCGCGCCCGGTTTTATCTACGCCACGGACACGCCGGCCTGGCATTCGTGCCCCGAGATGCGCCTCATGATGAACCTCGCTTTTTCGAACGGCGCCCGGGGATGGTTCACGTTTGCCTATCACAACGACCCGATCTGGATACGCGGAAGCTGCCAGCGCTCGCTTACCGGCCCGTTCCTCACGTTCAGCGACTTGTGGTCCGAACTCAGCCAGCGGCTGGAACAGTACAATGCGCTTGCGCCGCTCTTCTTGGAAGCCACTCCCGAGGAAGCGCCGGAAACCTGGTTCGGATCTAAGAGCCGCGCCCATGCCAACGCCCAGTTGCCCGAAGGGATCAGCCCCTCGAGCGTGTACCGGCTGCGCGGCCCGGACTTCCAGCTGCACTGTGTCGTCAGCAACGACGTCCGCGAGATGACTACCGTTCACCTCGATCTTTCCGCGCCCGGCGGGGCGGAAACCGCGCTGTACGACCTGTCGGATTTTGTCCACTCGCGGCGGTGGGAACCCATGCCGGCCCGCCGGCATATGGAAACATTCCCCGGCCAGCTCCACATCATCCTGTCGGCCGCGCCGGAAGTTTGCGAACGGTGGCGCGACGTGATCAGCGAGCGCATCATTCAGAACGACCGCCGGCAACTCTCGTTCGACATGCCCCTGGCCGCCGCCTATGGGGTCGATACGGGCGGAATCGAGGCCTTGATGGATAGCGCCGCGGGCCTGCCCGGGCGCGACGCGCTGCACATTATGAGCCAGGCCCGCGAGGCCGTGCTCAACGCGCTCTACGAGCCGGGCCAGCCGGCCGCGAGCCGAAGCAGCCTGATCCAGGTCAGCGCCGCCATCTGCGCGTGCGACGGCACGCTCTGCCGCCTGCTCGGCTTCGGCAAAACCGATCAGGCCCGGCAGCTCGGGTTCAAGGTCATCCCCCTCGCCCGCGAACTCACGCACCTGCGCCTCGAACTCCGCCAGGGCCGCGGCGCCGAAATCCTCGATCACTGCCAGAGCCTGGTGCAAAGAGCTGCCGAAGTCCTCGCGGAAATACGCTCGTTGCCATAGACCGCTGAACAGCCCGATGTTTTAAGGGGAACGCGCCAAATGAACGTCATCAAAAACTACTTCAAAATCGGCGAAAGCGGCTCGACTATCCGCAACGAGATTGTCGGCGGCCTTACCACGTTCGCCACGATGAGCTACATCGTGTTCGTTCAACCCACCGTGCTCGCCACCACGGGCATGGACTTCGGCTCGGTTCTGCTTGCCACATGCATCTCCGCGGCGATAGCGTGTTTTCTCATGGGTTTTCTCGCCCGCTATCCCATCGCGCTTGCCCCCGGCATGGGCGAGAACTTCCTGTTCGCGTTCGCCATCGTCGCGGCGCCGCCGATCGGCATGGGGTTTTCCTGGCGGGCCGCGCTGGCGATCGTGCTGATCTCGGGCCTGATCTTCGTGGCGCTGTCCGTGTTTAAAACGCGCGAAAAAATCATCGAGATTCTCCCGCCCTGCCTTATCAACAGCATCGGCCCGGCTATCGGCCTGTTCATCGGCTTCGTTGGCCTTCAATGGGGCGGCATTGTCGTCCGCGCCGAATCGACGATGCTCCAACTAGGCAGTTTCCATTCGGAAATTGCGATGATGACCGTCATCGGCCTGTTCCTGATCGCCGCGCTCCACGTCCGGCGCATTCCCGGCGGCATCCTCATAGGCATTCTGGCCACGGCCGGCATCGGCATCTTCACCGGCGCGATTCCCTCGAATACGGAGGCGCCCCCGCTCGAGTTCTCGACGTTCTTCCAGCTCAACATCTCCGAACTCGCACAGCGCTGGCCCGACGCGCTCGTCGCCATCATGCTGTTCCTGTTCCTCGATATGTTCGACACCGTCGGCACGCTCGTCGGCGTCAGCAACCAGGCCGGATTCCTCAAGCCCGACGGCACGCTGCCCCGTGCCGGCCGAGCGTTCTTCTCCGATGCCGTCGGCACGTGCGTCGGCGCCCTGTGCGGCACGTCGACCGTCACCAGCTACATTGAAAGCGCAACGGGCGTCGCCGCCGGCGCGCGCACCGGGCTCGCCGCGATCGTCACCGGCGTGTGTTTCCTCGGCGCCATCTTCCTCGCGCCCGTCATCCACATCGCCGGGCAGGACATCGGCCCCGCCTTCTACAACCTTCCCGCCGACGCCCTCCACGTCGCCATGTACCCCGTCGTGGCGCCCGCGCTGATTTTCGTCGGGTTCCTCATGATGGGCCCGCTGCGCAAAATCCACTGGGACGACGCCACCGAGAGCCTCCCCGCGTTCCTCACCATCGCCATGATGGCGTTCGGCTACGGAATCACCGAAGGCATCAGCGCCGGCATCATCGGCTACGCCGTAATCAAACCCGTCGCCGGAAAACCCCGCGAAGTCCACCCCCTCCTCTATCTGGTCGCCCTCGCCTTCCTCGCCCGCTACGCGTTCCTCGTTTGACAAACCACAGAGAAGCACATCTTTGAGATCTTTGTGTTCTTTGTGGTTGGCTGAAAAAAACCGCAAAGAACGCAAAGTTCTCAAAGAACTTCAGAAAAGGCCGTGCTCAAAGACCTATGGGTATTTCTGGAAAAGCTTTTGGGCAATTACCACGGTGTCGCCTTTCAGGGCTGGCGGCGAAACCGTGCTGCGCGTCCATTCGGCTTCCCAGGCGCGGATGTCCTGCTCGAACGCGGCGGCATCAAACTTTTTGCCCCAGGTTTCTGTCAGCCTGTTGAAGAACATCTCCCACCGCGGCACGTAAAAGCTTGATATCAGCCCAGCCCAGCATTTTCGGGCGTAGTCGTGAAGGCGTGCGTCGGGCGGTCCCCACAGGGTGATCTGGTTGCGGGCGTTCCACTCGAAATGGCGGCGCTGCTCGTCGTTGCGGGCCCAGCGTTTGGCGTCGCTGACCCATTTCGCCAGCGTGGTCTCGGAGCGCGTGGACTGGAGGGCGTCGAGGTCGCGCAGCATGTCCAAGAAGGCGGCTTGCTCGGCGTCGAACCGCGCCTTGTCGCCGTCGTTGTACGCGGCCGCCACCTTTTCCAACTGCAGCGTGTTCAGGTCCGCCAGCCATTGCGCGGCGACGTCGGCCACGTCGTGCCGGTACGTTTCCTCCTCCCCGAACCGTTCCGCGCACGCCAGCAACAGGCCCAGCGCCTCGCCTATTTTCTCCGTGTCCCGCGTGGCCACTTTCGGTTTCGGTTCGAGCACGGGCCGGCGCCAGAACACGAACCGCGACGGCGCGTTGTGCGCGTAAACCGTCTCGAGCAGCAGTTCCCACGCCCGCGCCGCCTTTTCGCTCTCGCCGCCGTACCGCCGCGTTGCGTACTTGCGCACCCAGTCCCGGGCGTCGAACGGCTCGTTGCGCCACGCGTTTTCGAGCATCAGCTCGTACACCACCGGGTTCTGCTCGATGGCTTCCATCGTGACGCCGATGCCTTCCAGCCGCCCGCAGTCCTCCCGCGCCAGCGTGACCGCCGGCTCGGACGCGAGCCGCTGGAGGTCGCCGAACATGCCGGGCACGCCGCCGAAGTTGTGCAGCATGCACCACACCCACGGCTTGCCGTAGAAGCGCTCGGTTTTGTCCCACGTCGGTTTCGTGTCGCAGAACAGGTCGAGCAACAGCATTCGGTCGTCCGGCGCGCCATCGAGAAACGCCTCGGCCTGCGGCGGTTTCCAGAACTTCGGGTTGTTGTAGAAGATCCAGCCCTGCATCACCCAGACCGCCTCCGTGTCAACTTCCGCCATGCCGTTGTAGATGGCCTGCGCCAGGCCGGTCAGGTATTCGGGCTCGCTGCTCGGCGGGCTCATCTCGATGAACGTGTCCGCCGCGTAGAAGTGGCCGGCGCCGTAAAGGCGCGTCTGTTCCTCGATGAAGGCCCGCGCGATCCGGCCGAACAGCGGGTCTTCCGGGTCGAGCACGTGCGTCGGCGGGAACCCGGCCCACTTCGGCAACGCCCGCACGCGCGCTTCCGGGTATTTCTTCATCAGGGCCGGCGCCACGTGGCCGGTAAACCCCTGCAACACCGGCCGCATCCCCAGTTCGCGCTCGCGCGCGACGATCTTCTGCTGCAAGTCCTGGTGCTCGTCGATCCACGTCTGGGGCAACGGTCCCGCCCAGCCGTCGATGCAGCCCATCCAGCCGAACGGCAGATACGCCGGCCCCACGAAAAAGCTCTCGAGATCCGAATCCGCCAGGCCCAACCCCCGGTAGACCGCCTGCCACACCGCCTCCTGGCCCGTCACCGACAGCGGCAGGTTAATCCCGTTCATCGCCATCCAGTCGATTTCGCGCTGCCACCGCTCCCAGTCCCACCATGCCATCGTATAGCTGAATGTGCAGTAATTGAAACAGTACCGATATTTATACGGCGACACCCGCCGAACCTTCGCGAAATCCGGCAGCGGCCGCGGCAGATCAAGCTGATCCCCAAGCCACGACACATGAGCGTTGCACGCGTACTTCAGGTACCAGTTCAGGCCCGACGCCATCGCCACGCCCGTCGAGCCGCGCACCGTCGCCACCCCGCCCGCCGCCTCGGCCTCGAACACGTCCCGCCCGTCTTCCGCCGGGATCGCCTCGAACCGAAACTCGGCCGCCCGCTCCCCCAATACGCGCCGCGCAAGATCGCCCGCGGCCTGCTCGAAATCGTCCGCCCAGGCAACGCTCGCCGTCAACAGGCATATCAAAACGCCTCGCAACATGGTCTTCTCCCCATTGGTTTCATCGCCCGGCCTTGCCGGTAGGTTTCTTCCCGCGCGTTGCCTGGCGCATGGCGAACCGCGTCAACCGCGGGAAATGTCGGGAAACCGAGATTATTGCCTTGCCGTGGCCCGTGATCACGGCTTCGAACCGGCGTTTGTATATGTAGCGCACGATGCTCCGGGCCGCCTTGTCCGCCGGCATAACCAGCCAGGCCGGCACAGGGTCCTTGGCGTGCTTGTGCAGCCGGCCGCGGTTGTCGATCCGGCGGATGTCGCTTTCCACGAAGCCCGGCTGGATCAAAGTCACCGAGACGCCGTGATCGGCCAGCTCGTAGTAGATAGATTCGGCCAGGCCCGCCACCGCAAATTTGCTCGCCGCATATGCCGACCCGCCGGAATTACCCGCCCGGCCCGCAACGCTCGAAACCAGCGCCAACCGCCCCCGCCGCTCGATCAGGTAAGGCAACGTCGCATAAATCGTCTCCAGCAGGCCGAAAAAGTTGGTTTCAAACTGGCGGCGGTACAAGTCCATGGTCAGGTCCTCCATCCGGCCCGAAACGCCATACCCCGCGTTTGCCACCGCCACGTCGATCCCGCCGAACTCGGCTGCCGCGCGTTCCGCCGCCGCTTCGAGCGTCTCCGGCTTCGTCACGTCGCAAACAACCGCGATTGCCCGCCGCCCCAGCGACTCGACCTTCTCCTTCACCTCATCGAGCTTCTCAGCCCGCCGCGCGCACAGCGTCAGGTCCGCCCCTTGCCGCGCAAACTCCACCGCCAACGCCGCGCCGATCCCCGAAGACGCCCCCGTGATAAACACGCTCTGGTCTTGAAACCGTTTCGCCACGTCCAACTCCCTCCGTTGATCACCCAGGTCATTTTATCACGCGTTCTCATGCATCTTACACGCACCCCCCGTTGGGACACCCCCCACAACTGCCGGGGGGCGTCCCAACCTCTGCAAAAACTGGCGTGGCCGTACGTGTCCACTTATACTGCCTTGCAAACTAAAGGAGCGACTTTGCATGAGAATCATGATCATCACGGCCTTATTGGCATCCACGGTGTCCTGCGCGGCCGAACAGAATTATGACATCGTCGTCTACGGCGGCACATCGTCGGCCGTCATCGCGGCCGTACAGGCCCGCCAGATGGGCAAGACCGTCGTGGTCGTCTCGCCCGACACGCACCTCGGCGGACTCACCAGCGGCGGACTCGGATACACCGACTCCGGGAAGAAAGAAGTCGTCGGCGGCTTGGCGCACGACTACTACCACCGCATCTGGCAAAAATACGAGCCGGAATCGGTTTGGCGTTGGCAGAAACGCGAGGATTTCGAAAAGGGCGGCAAAGGGTTCGGCACGCCAGAGGTTGACGGTGACAAGCCGACCTTGTGGCTGTTCGAGCCGCACATCGCCGAAGAGGTGTTTGAAGACCTCGTGCGCGAATTTGACATCCCCGTGCACCGCGACGAATGGCTTGACCGCCAGGACGGCGTGCAAGTGAAGAATGGCCGTATCGCCTCCATCACCACGCTTTCCGGCAAAACGTACAACGGCAAGATGTTCATCGACGCCACCTACGAGGGCGATCTCATGGCGGCGGCCGGCGTAAGCTACCGCGTGGGCCGCGAGTCCAACCGCGAGTATGGCGAAACGCTCAACGGCGTCCAGAAGGCCAACGCGAAACACCACCAGTTCGAGAATTTCGTCGACCCCTACGTCGAGCCCGGCAACCCGGCCAGCGGCCTGCTTCCGCGCATCCACGACGGCAATCCCGGCAAGGACGGCGAGGGCGACAACCGCGTACAGGCGTACAACTATCGCGTTTGCCTCACCACGGTGGCGGAAAACCGCGTGCCCTTTCCCAAACCGGCGAACTACGATCCCATGCAGTACGAACTGCTCGGGCGCGACATGGACGCCGGGTACCGCGGCATGTTCCACAAGTTCGATTTCCTTCCCAACTACAAAACCGACACGAACAATCACGGTTCGTTCTCGACCGACAACATCGGCATGAACTACGACTACCCGCAGGCGTCCTACGAGCGGCGCCGCGAGATCTTGCGCGAGCATGAGGATTACCAGAAGGGCTACTTCTGGTTCCTGGCCAACGATCCGCGCACCCCGCAGGACGTCCGCGAGAAAATGAGCCGGTACGGACTCGCCAAAGACGAGTTCAACGATAACGGCTACTGGCCGCACCAGATTTACGTGCGCGAGTCCCGCAGGATGGTCGGCGATTTCGTCGTGACCGAACTGCACCTGCGCCGCAAGAAAGAGACCCCGCGCCCCGTCGGAATGGGCTCGTACAACATGGACTCCCACAACGTCCAGCGGTACGTCGCCTACGACGAGCAGGGCCGCGCTTGCGCCCGCAATGAGGGCGACGTCCAGGTCAGCCCCGGCGGCCCCTACCCCATCGATTACGGCGCGATCGTGCCAAAACAGGAGCAGTGCGAAAACCTGCTCGTCCCCGTATGCGCGTCCTGCACGCACATCGCCTACGGCTCGGTGCGCATGGAGCCGGTGTTCATGATTCTCGGCCAGTCCGCCGCAACGGCGGCAGTTATGGCTATCGACGACGCCGTCGCCGTCCAGAAGGTCGATTACGATAAGCTCGCTCAGCGCCTTAAAGCCGATGGACAGGTGTTGGCGTACGAAAAGAAGTAAGCCTTCACTGGAGTTTTAGTGGGACCATTGGCATAAGCGAAAAGTTATAACGGTTCAATGGCGGCGTAGACGTCGTCGCGCCGGAACTCGACCACGCCCGTGTAGGTGTCCGCCGCGCCATAAAAAATCTGCAACGTCTTTCCCCGCTCCACCAGGCCCGTCGGGAAAATGACCTGGTTGAGGAACCCACTGCGCTCGAAAGTTTCTTCCGGCTTCATGATGGGCTCCCGCGTCCGGCCGATTACTACCGTCGGATTCTCCGCGTTCAACAACAAGGCCCCCGCAACGTACTTCCCCACGCCGCCCTCCGGGTCCTTCGCGTTCCCGTGATAAATTTCCAGCCACCCCACCGGCACGCGTAACGGCGGCACGCCCCCGCCAATGCGCCCCGTCTCCCACGGCGACTGCCCGGCGTGCAACACCGAGTGCCGCCCCCAGTTCAACAGGTCCGGCGAGTAGGCCACCCACATCTCCGGCGGCGAAAACTGGTAGCGCGGGTTGGGCCGGTGAAGTGCCACGTAATCCGACCCGAACTTTTCCGGGAACAGCAGCACATCTTTGTTTTCAGACGGGAAGATGATGCCGTGCCGCTCGAACGTTGCGAAATCCCGTGTCGACGCCAGCGCCGTGCACGCGCCGTGACGCGATACGGCCACGTACGTGAGGTAAAACACGTCGCCAAGCCGGGTGATGCGCGCGTCTTCCACGCCGTACTCCTCCACCTCCGCCTCCGGCGCCATAACCCCGTTCCCCGGTTCGAGCGAATGCCCGTCGCGGCTGTGAAACACGCGCAGATGCGAAATGAACGCCAACCGGACGTGCCCCGTGTCTTTCAACTCGAACGCCCGCGGATCCTGAAACACGACGCGGTCCGCGTCAAACCAGTCAACCGTCAGCCCCTCACCCGGCACAAACCGCGGCGAACAAACGTAGCCCGGCCGGTCGGCCACGGGCCGTTCCGCAACCCGCACCAACAGTGTCACCGTCCCGTCGTGCTCGATTACGCCGGGGTTGAACGTGCTGATTACCTCGAATTCGGGTGACGACGGCGGCACGTCGTCCGGTCCCAGCAGGCATTTCGTGAACTGACGCTTGATCATTCGGGCTCTTCCTCAGGGTGTGCGAGCACATCGGCGTCGCACGCCATGGCCAGCGAGGCGCGCCCGTTCTGCTCCGTAATGCGGCGCTCGCGCGAACGGTCGCAGATCCACCGCACCTGGTCGTCGATTAAGGCCCGCAGCAGGTCGCCGTACACGTGCATTTTCTTCTGCCCCAAGCCGGCCTGCAGTTCGATTGTCTGGTACACGTCCAGTTCTTTGCCCCGTCCTCTCGCCGCGCGATCTTTCGGCGAGTACGACGTGGTGATGTCGAGCCGCGCCCCTGGAAACAGATCCATCAGGGTACGCGTCTCTTCCTCGTCGGCAACGGCCAGGATGCGCGCGTAGGTCGGCACCCACTCGTGCAGCGTCACGTCCCCCCGCTCGAATAACAGCCGCAACTGCTGGCGGTCCATCCGCCCCGGTTGCGTGAAACCGTGATAGAAATTCACCAGCACCGATTTTCCGTAACGCACCGTGCACTGAACCTGGTCTTCAATCAGCGGTGTGCCCGGCCGTTTCGCCGCCTGCGCCGCCTCCACTTTCCCCTCGCCGAGCCATCCGTTGAACATGTCGAAGAAATGCACACCGTGCTCGATAAAAATCCCGCCGCTCTTGGCCTTGTCCCAGAACCAGTGGCTGTGCGGAAGGTTTTCATCGCTTGCATAGTTCTCAAAATACCCGTGAAGCAGGTCCCCGAGCGTGCGCGAGTCAATCAACCGTTTCACGTTGTCGTAGAACGGGTTGTACCGCTGCATCAGGTTGGCCACCAGCAGCAGGCCGCGTTCGCGAGCGGTGGCGATCATCTCGTCGGCCTCGTCGAGATTCAACGCCAGCGGTTTCTCGCAGATCACGTGTTTGTTGGCCCGCAACGCCGTCATCGCTTGAGGATGGTGAAGAAAAGGCGGCGTCGCAATGTACACGATGTCCACGTTTTCCCAAGACACCATCTCCTCCAGCTCGACCGGCTCCGGAATATGAAACCGCCGCGCTGCCGCGTATGCCGCCTCGCGGTGCGTGTTCGCCAAACCCACCAGCTTGACCCGAGGGTGTTGCGTGAACAGTTGCAGCGCGAAAAGGCCGAACCCCCCGCAACCGACAACACCGATCCCAAACTGCTCCTGCTCCATAAGGCTGCCCCTTTCAAAAAAAGCCCGGAATATGCCCACTCAGCCAAACACGATTCCAAGACAGCCCTATTCCGTCCGCGTGCCTGACGCGGTGAACGTCCGCGTGCCTGACGCGGTGAACGTTCGCGTACCTGACGCGGTGAACGTCCGCGTGCCTGACGCGGTGAACGTCCGCGTGCGGTGAACGTTCGCGTGCCTCAAGTGATGAAAAAGCCCCCTGCAAGGCGCAATCCCGTCGGTATCACCCTAGACCTTTGGTCAGCACTTTAGGCAGTCACGCCAAATCGCGTTATCGGAAGACATTCCTGCCTAAAGCAGCTTCCGCGGCGCAAGCTCGACCCGGTGCGTATCGTCTCCCTGCAACACCGAAAGCGTGATCTTCGCGCCCAGATGCGGTTCGAGCAGCGCCGCCAGCGCGCCGGAACCCATTTCCTTGACATCCTTGCCGTCCACCGCCGTCAAAATCCCGCCTGAAACAAGGCCTGCCTCCGCGGCCGGACTTTCCCGAGCCACCCAAATCATCCAGTAAGCCCCGCTGAGCTTCCACAACCCGACACCGTAGCCCGTCAAAGCCGGCTCCCGATAAACCTTCCCCGCGTCCGGCGGCTCAAACAGCGCAAGTTGCTTCTCATAATCAAACCGCGCGCGAAACCGCCGCAAAAAACCGATGCCCAACCGCGCCGGCGCGCCTTCCTCCGCCACCGCGCAAACCGGCTCCCGAACCTCCGCCCCGCTCACGCGCACGCTGCCCAGCCGCACCTGCACCGCCCCCGTGTGCGTCTCGCCCGTCGGCGGCGCGTCCAGCTCGATGCGCGGAGTCGAATCCGTCAACAGGCCCAGTTCCTTTAAAACCGGCTCCGGGATCGAAACCGACGCCGAAAGCGTCGAATCCAGGACAAACGGCAAGACATGTTTGCCGTTTACCAGCCCGCTCACAACCGGACCGCTCTCACCCATCGGCATCTTCACCACCCCCGGACCCTTCGCCGCAAGAGCCGTTTCCGGCTTTCCAAAATCTACCATGCCCGCCGCGAAGTCCAGCAGCAGATGAGGCCCGAACTCTCGCCCGTTCGCCACGCCGGCAATCCCCGTCCCCAACCGCCGCCCAAACCCCTTAAGGTCGGCCGCCGCAATCGGAACGTTGCGCCCCGTGCCGCCGCCCGCCTCGACCGTTCCCTCGCCGCCGCTCAACTTCACGTACGCCGCTACGTCCGTATCCACAACCGCGCCCGGCGCCGTCAAATCAAGCAGAAACGGGTAAGGCCCAACGCCGTTCACCTTCGCCGGGAACACCACCTTCTCCGCAACCAGTTCAAACGGCGCCTCCGCCGCCCCGGCCGCCGCGGCCAAAAAAATCAAAAGTCCTAAACGCTTGCACATAAACCAGATACTACACTCCCAACAAATCCCGCGCAACTCCACGGATGCAGAAGTCAACCGCCTTGGGAACGCGGCAAGATGCCGCGTCTACATTTTGCTCAAATCTTCTCAACTAATGTAGAAGAGGCTTCCAGCCTCTTGCTCCCGATGCAAGCCGTAGGTTTGATTGACCGGACTCTTTTACGTATCCTGTTCTTTTCAAAATCGTGAAGGAATAGCCAATGATCTGCGAAGCTACCGCCTATGCCCGGGCCGGTCTGATCGGCAACCCGTCCGACGGCTATTTCGGCAAGACGATCAGCTTTGTGGTGCGCAACTTCGCCGCCAAAGTCACCATGTACGAAAGCCCGGAGCTCGAAATCGTTCCCAGCTTTCAGGACCGGTTCAAATACGCCTCGATGCGCGATCTCCGAGAGGACGTCAAGGCCCAGGGCTACTACGGCGGCATCCGCCTAATGAAGGCCACCATCCGAAAGTTCCTCGATTACTGCGAGGAACACGAGATCCCCCTGCGCGACCACAATTTCTCCATCCGCTACCGCTCGACCGTCCCCATCCGCGTCGGCCTCGCCGGCTCGAGTGCGCTTGTCACGGCCACGCTTCGGGCCCTGATGGAATTCTACGAAGTGCAGATCCCGAAGCCCATCCTGCCCAGCCTCATCCTCAGCGTCGAGACCGATGAACTCGGTATCTCCGCGGGCCTCCAGGACCGCGTCATCCAGACCTACGAAGGCTGCGTTTTCATGGATTTCAAACGCGAGCTGATGGAAACCCAGGGCCACGGCATCTACGAGGAACTCGAACCGCACCTGCTGCCGCCGCTGTTTATCGCCTACCGCAAAGACCTCGCCGAAGGGTCCGAGGTATTCCACAACAACATCCGCGAAAGGTGGCTCGAAGGCGACCCGAAGGTCGTCGGCGCAATGGAAGAGTTCGCAAGTTACGCGCAGGAAGCACGCGATCTCATCCGGGCCGGGCGCGGCGACGAAATCGGGCCCTGGCTCGACAAGAACTTCGACCTCCGGCATTCTCTCTACAAGATCGATCCGCGAAACGTCGAAATGGTCACGCTCGCCCGCGAGCAGGGCGCTCACTGCAAGTTCGCCGGGTCCGGCGGAGCCGTCGTCGGAACCTACGACGGCGAGGAAATGTATAAACGCCTCGAACGCGTATACAACGATCACAACACCATGATCCTGAAACCCGACATCGCCGACTAGGTTTTTCTTGCGTCCTTTCGGTCCTTGGGTCTTTTACAGATGGAGCCTTGCAAGATGACCGACGAAGCCCAACCGGCCCTCTATGTGATCGCCACGCCAATCGGCAACCTCGAAGACATTACCCTGCGCGCGCTCCGCGTCCTCGGCGAGGTCGATGCGCTCGCCTGCGAAGACACCCGCCTCACCCGCAGAATTTTCGAGCGGCACAATGTCAAAAGTCCCCGAACCATCTTCTCCTACCACGAGCATAACGAGGCCGCCGCCGGCAACCGCATCCTTGGCCTGCTCGAAACCGGCCAGTCCGTCGCCCTCACCACCGACGGCGGATACCCCGGCATCAGCGACCCCGGCTACCGGATTATTTCCGAGTGCCGCAACCGCGGCTACCGCGTCGAGGTTATTCCCGGCGCCGGAGCCGTCTCGATAGCGCTCGTCGCGTCGGGCCTGCCGACATCGAGCTACACGTTCAAAGGCTTCCCGCCGAGAAAGCCCGGCCCGCGGAAATCGTTCCTCGCCGCCGAGCGCGACCTTCCCCACACGCTCGTCATCTTCGAGTCGCCGTACCGGGTCGGAAAACTGCTTCAGGACGCGCTCGAAGTCCTTGGCAACCGGCTCGCCGCCGTGTGCCTCGAACTCACAAAAAAATTTGAGGAAGTGCATCGCGGCTACCTCGACGAGCTCGCGGAGAGGTTTAAAGATAAACAACCGAAGGGCGAGGTCACCGTGGTTATTGCAGGAAATAACCCGAAGTTCTTAAAGCAGTCGAAAGATGACGGCGAAGACATCGGCGTTTCATCTTCTTAGGCCGATCATCCTAAGCTTTGCGGCGTATACGGCGCCGCGTCATTCCCGATATATGTTCCCGAACGCGAAGCGCGCGGGAACTTCCAAAGCCATAAGTCCAAGTCCAATTTCCTACATTACGGGTTTTACGGATTCCCTTAAGCAGCCCGATTACGTCCTGTCCCTTCTACAACACTGCGGGAACACGAAAAAATTCGGCAGACAATACGAGTTGTGTCTCTTGCGCCTTGTAAACTTGACTATATACGTGGTAAAATAATCCATATTGGGGACGAGAGGGAGGAGTAGATTTGAATAACGCAGATTATGAAACGAGGAAAACATCATGGCCGAAAAACTCAACTTTTGTGTGAACATTGAGAGCCCGATCGCCGTCTACGTCCAGATCGAGAACCAGGTGCAGTTTGCCATTGCATCGGGCCGGCTGAAACCCGGAGACACCTTGCCGTCGGTGCGCGAGATGTCGGGCATGCTCAACATCAATCCCAACACGGTAACCAAGGCCTATCGAGACCTGGAACTTCTCCAACTCGTGCATACCCGCCGCGGCGTCGGCGTTACCGTGGCCGAAAAGGCTCCGAAAATCTGCAAGGACCAGACCATCAGCATGGTCAAGAGTCATCTTGTGGACGCGGTGGCGGAGTGCGTGGCGTCGGGTTTGAGCACGAACGAGATCCGGAAGGTTGTTACGGAAACCGTCGATGCAAAGACGGTTCCGTACCAGTCCGGGAAGAAAAAATAGGCGGTTGGCCTTATTAATCGGAGGGGGCGGCTGGGGAACAGCCGCCCTTTTCATTTTTCCGCCCACCCGTTTTGACCCACCAGCGGCACAAATACGCAATTGATGCTGGTGTCGGTTTCAAACCCGCTGCCGGTGCGCGTGACGATGCAGAGGGTCTGCATCTCGCGGGAACCGGCCGGGCACACGAGCCGGCCGCCCGGCTTGAGTTGGGCCTTGAGCGGTTCGGGAACTTTTGGCGCGGCGGCCGTAACGAGGATGCGGTCGTACGGGCCGAATTCCGGGCAGCCGCGGGTGCCGTCGCCGACCATGATGCGGGCGTTCGCGTAGCCGAGCTTTTCCAACCGCGCGCGGGCTTGTTCCGCAAGAGATTCGTTGCGCTCGATCGAGATGACTTCGCCCGCGAGTTCCGCAAGCACGGCGGTCTGGTACCCGGACCCGGCGCCGACTTCGAGCACGCGGTCGGTATCGCGCGGGGCGAGCGTTTGCGTCATGAAGCCCACCATGTACGGCTGCGAAATCGTCTGGCCTTCGCCGATGGCGAGCGGGTGGTCTTCGTAGGCGTACGGGCGCAGCTTGGGTGGGACAAACAGGTGCCGGGGAACTTTCCGCATGGCGGCGAGCACGCGCCCATCGTTCACGCCGCGCGCAGCCAGTTGCGAATCGACCATGCGGTTGCGCGCTTCGCTGAATTCGACCGGATCGCCGTTGAATGCTGAATCGGGCATAACGGCTCTACACCACGATCCTGACCAGAACCATCAACGTAATCTGCCTTAGCGCAAACACGATCAGCAGCGCCACGACCCACGAGATGTCCCAATGCCCGAGCAGGGGCACGTGGCGCCGAACCACCCGAAGCAGCGGTTCGGTCAGGCGCACGATCCACCGCAACCGCCGGTCGTAAAGGTCGAGCCGCAGGTAGGCGGCCGCCCACGTCAGCACGATCAGCATCATGTACAGCGTGAACGCCGCGTATACCCCGCGGATGAACATGCCTTCCACTGAAATCGTCAAAACCGAAACTCCTTCAGGCGCGTGTATTCCGCCCCCGCCGGCGACAACCGGCTCTCGAATAGTGCCACAGCGGACACCTCGAATTCACCCCCGTCGAAACCGCGCTGGCGTTCGAGGGCTGCCGCAACAGGGCCTGCCGAACGGCGATCGCGGATGCGGGCCAGCGTGAGGTGCGGTCGGAAAGCCTTGGTTTCCGCATCGAGGCCGACGGCCCGCGCCGCGGCCTCGGCTTTCTGCTGGACATCCGAAAGGCCTGTGTCCAGCGGCCCGCAACCGGCCCATAGTACGCTCGGTCGGCGCGCGGTGGGAAACGCGCCCAGGCCCTGGACGCGCAAGCGGAACGGCGGAACCGCTTCATAGTCCTCTTCAAGCGTCACGGCGATACGGGCCGCCTGAACCTCCTCGATCTCGCCCAGGAACCGCAGCGTGAGATGGACGTTGCCCGGTTTCACCCAGGAGGCCTTGACATGCGCCGCGCGAAGGCGCATCTTCGCGTCTTCCAGCGCCTCGTGGATGGCGGCGGGGAGTTCTATGGCGATGAAGCATCTCATGTTTCAATAGTCTTCACAAGCGCATGAATTTATTTTTGTTCAAAGCTTGCCTTAAGTTTTTGCCATTCGGCGTCATCGGCGCACACTTCGGGGATGCCGATGTCGGCGACGATGAGTTGGCCGATGAAGGGTTTTGCGCCGGGGTTTTCGAAGCCGCGCTTGGCGAACTGGAACGTAACCGTGGTTTGTGCGCGGACGCATACGCCGCAGGGCTCGCCGGTGTCGGCGTTGAGGCCGGAAGGCAGGTCCACGGCGATGGTGGCGGGTTCGGCGGACCAGGTTTCGATTGCGGCGCGCATGATGCCGCGGACTTCGCCCGCGATGCCGGTTCCGAGTACGGCGTCTACGAGCGTGGCGCAACCGGCGAGCGCAGCGACGGCTTTTTCAGCGTTTTCTTCGTCCGTTGCGGTTTGGATTTTGCCGCCGAGGCGGCGATACGCGTTCATGAAGATCGCGGCGTCGCCTTTGATGTCTTCCGTTTCGGCGAGCAGCACGACGCGCGTTTCGTATCCGGCCAACAGGGCGAGCCGGGCCACGACGAACCCGTCGCCGCCGTTGTTGCCTTTGCCGCATACGACGCCGACAGGCCCGGCGGCGATCTGCTTGAACACGGCGGTCCCGGCGTTGTTCATCAACACGGCGCCGGGGATGCCGATCTCCTGGATACAACGCCGGTCGGCTTCGCGCATCTGGGCGGCAGTGAGCGTTTTCATCGGCGGATCCTCACGCGGTATGTGACAACCGTCTCGCCGTCAGCCGGAACTTTTACCTTGAACAGAGCGGTGCGGGCGTCGCGTTTAACGTAATCGTGTGAGCTCGATATGATTGCCCAGTCGCGCGTCATCGGTTCCACAATATTGACCTCGATGTTCTGTTCCTTGTGGTTGCGCAACTCGATCTTGTACTCGCTCTCGAAAACGTGTTCCGCAACTCGGTCCCAGTCGGTTTGCGTTCGCTCGCCGACGACGTCGAACGCATTGCCGAGTTTCAAGCGGACCTCCTCGTCCTTAGGCGTGTGTTCGATGCGGTCCTCGCCGGCGAACTGCAGCATGCTGTCCTGGTCTTCCTGGTATACGCGCATGACGCCGGCGGGCAACGGCACGCCGAGCTGGTTCTGTTCCTCGTTCTGAAATTTCAGAAACACCTCGACGTTCTGCTCGGGCTGCGGGGGCATGCGCGAAAAATAGAACGACTCGTTGCCGCGGAACTCGTAGACCTTTTCGCCGCGGATGCCCGATGCGGTCAGCAGGCTGACCTGCTTGCTCTCGTTCTGCTTGATAGTGGTGCGGCGCGGCAGGGTGTAGAGATGGTACTCGGCGAAAGTCTCCTCGCGCATCGGAGCGACCCGGTCGGCTTGTATGGCCCTGCCGCCCAAGCCGCCCCCCCTCATCATCTGCGGTTGGACGATGTTGACCTCGCCGGCAACCACCTTGAGCATGGCGTGCGTATATTGCGCGCCGGACTGGTTGGTGAGCGTCACCCAGCCTTCGAGATCGATGAGGTTCTCGGCATTGTTCAGGGTGAGCACATAATCGGCCTGCCAAAGCAGTCCGTGCGTGAGATAGCTGACCTCGATGTCGTGGTCGGCGCCCTCGTTTTTCAGCAGCCAGATCAGCGAGGGTTTCGCGATGAGGTTCGCGGGGATTTCGGGCAGGACCACGGTGCCCGGATGGCCGAGATAGATTTCGCCGCCGACCTGGTAGATGGGCCCCTGGTTGACGCTGAGCAGTCTGGCCTCTTTCTCGCTGAACCCCATTTCGGTGCTGAAATTGACAAGCCGCACGTCTTTCCCGACGTATTTCTCCATCATTTTCGACGGGCTGATCAGGTCGAACTCGTAGTTCTGTTCGATGATGCGGAGGGCGTCGGGGTCGGTGAGCGATTTCAGGCTCACGGTCTCGGGCTTGATTTGCTGGGAGACATCGGCAAACCGCAGCTTGATCTCGCCGGGCAACAGCACCGCCTTGCGCCGGTCGCGCACGAGGGCAAGGTTGTTGTTGTAGATGGTGACGGCGACGTCGGTCTGGTCGTCGATGGTGCTCTCGGCGCGATGCACCGATTCCGCCACCGGGTCGCGCAGCTTTGTCACGCCCAGCGGGCCGGCTGGTGGTTGTTGCGCTGCCGCCGCCGACGCCAAGAACACCGAAACAAGAAGAATAGCCTTTGTCATGTTATCGAACTCCTTCAAAACGCTCCTTTAAAAACGCACCTATTAGGGCCGCTGAGATCGCCGCATCGGCATATAGCGCCGCGTCCTGCTTATAACGTGGTCGGGGTTTGGCCTGAAAGAGTGCCTCACCCGAGGCCTGGGACGATACCGACGGGATTGCCACGTCGGCATTCCGCTATCGCTTCATGCCTCCTCGCAATGACAGGTGGAGGATTTGGGTTGCTGTCGCTTCCTTGCTAAATCTCCAGGCATTTCTACCACCTTACCCGGACGCGGTATTCGACTACGACTTCGGCGTCGCTGGGCACGGGAACTTTGAACAGGATGGTGCGGGCGTCCTTCTTTTCGTAGTCGTGGGTGCTTTGCAGCACTTCCCAGTCGCCCTGCAGTGGTTCGACGACTTCGACGACGATATCCTGCTCTTTATGGTTGCGCAACGTGATTTTGAAAGCGCTTTCGGTGACGCGGTTGGCGATCTGGCTGAAATCGGTCTGGATACGCTCGCCGGTGACGTCGAACGCGTTGCCAAGCCGGAGGCTGACCTCCTCGTCTTTCGGGGTGTGTTTTATGCGGTCTTCGCCGGAGAACTGGAGCATGCCGTCCTGGTCTTCCTGGTATACGCGCATGACGCCGCCGGGGAGGGGCATCCCCATGTTGTTCTGTTCTTCGTTCTGGAATTCGAGATACACGGCGATCTGCTCGTTGCGCTGTTCAGGCGGCGGGATGATCTGCCGGTAATAAAACGGTTCGCCTCGGAACTCGTAGCGTTTTTCGGCCTTGACGTTCTGCGCGGCGAGGAGGGCGACCTGCTTGGTCTGGTTCTGGCGGATAGTGGTGCGCCGGGGGAGCGTGTAGAGGTGGTATTCGCCGAACGCTTCTTCGCGCGGCATGGGCGGCGCGGCGGCTTCGGCGTAAGCCACCGCCTTCATCCGCCGCTCGACTACGGGCTCGGGGGCGATGTTGACCTCGCCGGCCACCAGTTTGACCATGGCGTTGTTGTACGATGTGCCGGACTGGTTGGTGAGGGTCACCCAGCCTTTGAGGTCGAGCATCTTTTCGTCTTGTGCGAGCGTGATTACGTAGTCGGCAACCCAGCCGATGCCGTTGGTGAGGTAGGCGGCCTCGACGGTCTGTTCGGGGGCCGTATTGTTGAGGAGCCAAATGAGGCTTGGCCGGGCGATGAGGTTTTCGGGAATCTCGGGGAGCACGACGTTGCCGGGATGGCCGAGGAAGATCTCGCTGCCAACGCGGTAGATGGGCCCTTCGTTGACCGACATCAGCTCGGCTTCCACGCGTTCAAACCCGATCTCGTTGCTGAAATTGACCAAAGCGACTTTTTTGCCGACGTATTTCTCCATCATTTTGGACGGGCTGATCAGGTCGAACTCGTAGTTCTGCTCGAGGATGGCCACCGAACCGGGCGAGGTCAGCGAGCGGAGGCTGACGGTCTGCGGCTTGATCTCCTGGGCAACATCGGAAAACCGCAGGGCAATCTCGCCGGTGGGCAGCTCGAGGCGGCGGGCGTCGCGCACCAGGGCGATACCCGAGGTGTAGGCCGTGACGGCGACGTCGACCTGGTCGTCGATGGTGGTCTCAAGCGCCTGCGGCGGGCTCACCTGGGCAACGGCCACGGCGGCGGTTGCCAGCAGGACTGGAAAGAAAGCGAGGATTTTGGATTTCATTTGCCATTTCCTCCGAAGGTTCATAAACAGTTTAACCGTTGGCTATGCGAACAACAAATTGCCTTTTCTTAAGTAACGGCTGAGGCACGGGTTTCTTAGCCTTGATCAAGCGCCTCTATTTATAGATCTGTTTTTTGTGCCATTTTGGATGCGTTGTAAGCGGCAGCAGAAGGGCTTTTTTTGTGAAACAAGGGGGAATTAATTGACAGGCTTCCGGTGATTTATAAGCTAAGTGCGAAAAGAAAGGACCAAAAGGGTGCAAAAGACATGAACGAGAAATTTTTCACCCGTCTTGGGTCAAGCAAACGCATAGGACGCAAAGCACCGGAATCTGGAGTTATGACTGCGGCGGCACTTCCGGGGGTGTAACGAGGGCTGTTGGCGGGGCGACGTTTGGGATTTCGTTTAGTTTTACGAGCATGGGTTTGAGGGGTTGGAGGACGGTGGGGAACGTGACGTCCCGGCCCTGGATGAGGTCGCGGCCGGCCATTGGGCCACCGAAGATGTGACACTCGATGGGCGTTTTCCTCAAGTTTACGGCGTAGATGTACGCGGCTCGGTTGTGCTCGATATAGCGGGTCCGGACGCCTTCGAGGGGGTATCCGTAGGGGTTTACGGCGCGCGGTATAGCGGGGAGGGTTCCGCAGGAAATGACGGCGTCCATGGAGTGGAGGTACTCGGTTGGGAGGTTTTGGCCGCGGAGGAGTACGGTGCGGGGCGTGGTGGTTATAACATCCTTGCGCGAGCCGCCGTGCTCGTCGAACAGGATGGGGTTGCTGGTCCGCACGAGAGCGCCGTCGTTTTCGATGTAAGTCTTTATGAAGCTGAAAGTTTCGTTCTTGACGGAAGGAGTGTGCGGAAGGACAAGAACGTTTATGTTGTCGAGTTCGCCGTCGAGTATCTGGTCTTCGCTGATGAACCTTACCTTGTATCCGGCGAAGGAACATCCTTCGTAGGCGAACTTGACGGATTGGAGGAACGGCTGGCCTTCGTTGTAGATTTTCGAGGACATGCTCCAGACAATGGCGACTTTGGCGGGTTCGGCCTGAAATGCGTAAACTATTTCGGCGAGGCGGTTTAAGTCGAGGCCTGCGGTGACGTATCCGTCGAGGCATTCGGGAACGGCGAGCCAGTTGTCGATGGTGAGGGCGGAAGCGTTCAGTCCGGCCATAGCAGCTTCCCACACCGCGGCGTGCACGTAATCGAATGTGCAAGGTTTCTCGGGGTCGTACGGCGGAATAAGGCCGTCGCAGAAGTTAATCAGCGGTTTGTTGGGAGCGAGCGAGTGCAGGAGGTTGTACACCAGGGGCTGCTGCGGATAGCCAAGTGCATAGAAGGGGTCGTCGACGGTGTTTGCGGCGCAACATCCGATCAAGTCGAAAGTTGCGGCGACCGCTTCGCGGTCAAGCCCGAACTGCGCTTCTCCTTGTTCGAGAATGTCGCCGTCGAACGCGGCAAACAAGGGCTTGCCTTCTGCGAGCGAACGTGCAAAGTTTGCGAGGCCCTGCATGTATTGCGTGCCGAGCCGCTGGTGGTAGATTTGCCAGTCGTACTGGTAGGCGGGCTTTACGATGTATCTTTCGGAGCGCAAGAACCTTGGGTCGTCGCGGTCCCATCCGGTGGCGATTTCGTCGGTAGAACTGAATAATGCGCGCCAAGCCTGGTTCAGAACATTTCGGTCCTCGTAGATTTCGGTGACGTAGGCGATGAAGCCTTGGCGAACGTCTTCTCCGATGAAGCGGAACTGCGGATTTTGAAGTATGGCCAGGGCCGCCACGTTGTCGAATTGGGCGAGCCACGGGATGGCGGCGCGGAAATGCTGTTCGATAATTCTCCGGGCCTCCGGATTGGCAATGTTGACGCGTTCAAGCACGGGGTCGAGCAGTTCGGGGTGCATCTGGAGCGCCCACTGGGGCAGGTTGCAGGGGTCGAGGTTAACGAACAGTCCTATATTATTTTTCTGGGCCTGCTCGATCACGGGGCTGAACTCTTTCTGGAAATCCGCCAATTCGTCTTCGCCGGCCAAGGTGTTTTTGGGTGCGAGACTCAGTGCGGCGAGATTGAGGCCGTAACTGCGCATGTGGGTGAGTTCGGCTTCGGGTCGGGCGCTGCCGAAGTTCTTGCCGAACAAGAAGGCCGGCCGCGTGCCGGCGTAGAGGGCGCCGTTCTTGAATGTGACGTTATCGAGATCGGGTTCGGTAATTGGCTCGTTGAATTCGGGAAGTTCGTTGAGGAAGGCGATCTGTGCCTGCAAAGCGCCGGCTGTCGAGTCGACGTAACGGATGAGGCGTTCGCTGGTGCGCCACGGGGTATCGAAAAGGGTATCGCTTATAAAGGCTGCGCAGTCCTGGGCGATAGCGGCGCGGGCGATAATGTAAGGCGGTTTTTTCCCTGCTTCTTGCAGTTTTTCAACGGCTTCGAGCGTAACGGCCAGTTTTTGCCGGGCCTGGTCGGCCATGTTGAGCAATTGGTCGCGGCTCATCTTTTTTATGAGACAGGATCTGGTGACAACGGGCAAAGCGGGCGGTTTGGCTACGGTGAATTCGGCCTTGTAAACGCCTGAAGGGACTTGAGATGCATCCCAGGCGAGGGTGTAGGGCGTAAAGGTTTCGGCTATATACACCAAAGTGTGGTCTTGATGGAGCAAGGAACCTTCGGAATCGGTGACGGCCAATTCCAGAAAGGCGGTGCTGATAATGTCGGTGGCTTTAAGTTCAACGACAAAATCGACTGGTTCTTGGGCGTTTTGTTCGCCGGCGATGCGGATTTCGAGGTCGACGGTTTTTCCGGTGGCGGGTCCGGTCTGTTGAAGCCAGACGCGTTGCTCTTCGGCCGGGGCCGGAGCGATACGGACGGGCTCGAGTTCGGGCGGGTCGAGGGGATCGGCCGCAAATGAGGCGAATGCCACGGATGCGGCGGCCAAAACGGCGAAGCCGAGAATGCCATTAAAACACTTGCTGCCAACCATATACGCTCCCTTTCCCTCGATGGGACTGCACCTTATGGACATCGGTTCCAATCGGAACCGTCCTATTCTAGATTCCCCGGGTGCGCGTGTCAAAGACACGTTCGCGTGTCAAAGGACACGTTCGCGTGTCAAAGGACACGCCGGCGCATTCCTGTTGTTCCACCAAGCTAACGATGGTTGGGGCGGCGGCGATGACGGATGGGCGTTTGGGGTTTGGGGTTGCCTGGCACGCTTTCTGGAACACGGGGGGAATAAAGCTTATACTGAGAGTTCGGATTTTTGGAACTGTCAGAACGTCAGGAGGAAAAGCGAAATGAATGGGAACCTCATTGCCATACTGTCAGTTATTGCTGTCGTAGTGGCTGCGGGAGCGGTATTCAGCGGCTGTGGCCAACAGCAAACGGGCGAGCAGCCTATCGAACTTTCTTACAGTATTTTTTTCCCGCCGACGCACATTCAGTGCAAAACGGCGGAAGCCTGGGCGCGCGAAGTGGAGAAGCGGTCCGGCGGCAAGGTGAAAATCCAGCTTCACCCCGGCGGTGCGTTGACGGCGGCGCCGCAGGTTTATGAGGGGGTTGTCAACGGGATCAGCGACATCGGGATGAGCTGTTTCGCTTACACGCGCGGCCGGTTCCCGCTCCTTGAAGGCCTTGATCTGCCGCTGGGCTATCCGGACGGCAAGACGGCCACAAAGTTGGCCACCGCGATGGTGCAGAAGTACGCCCCCGAGGAAGTGGCGGACACTCATGTCCTTTACATCCACGCGCACGGGCCGGGTATTCTGGCCAGCAAAAAGCCCGTGAAGAGCCTTGAAGAGGCCGCGGGCATGAAGATCCGGGCCACGGGCCTTTCCGCGAAGATCGTCGAGCGGATCAACGCCACGCCGATCGGCATGCCTCAGGGCGAGACGTACGAGGCCCTGCAGAAGGGGACGGTCGAGGCCACGTTCTGCCCGATCGAGACCCTCAAAGGCTGGAAACAGGGCGAGGTCATTTCGTCGATCACGGACAGCTCGTGCATTGGGTACACGACGGCCATGTTCGTCACGATGAACAAGGACAAGTGGGAAAGCCTGCCGGAGGCCGTGCGGGACGTGTTCACCGAGGTGAGCACGGAATGGGTGGCCAAGCACGGTGAGGCGTGGGATCAAGCCGACGAGGAAGGCAAGGCCTTTGTCGAAGGGCTGGGCCATCAGATTATCGAGCTGGCCGACGATGAAGAGGCGAAGTGGACCGCGGCCGTGAAGCCGATCCTGGACGAATACGTGAAGGCGTGCCAGGAAAAGGGCCTGCCGGGCGATAAGTTCCTGGCGGATCTTCAGGCGATGATCAAGGACGCGGCGTAGGAAGTTCATGGCTGGTGACAGCAGGCTTATCGGCGGCATTCAGGCCGTTGACCGCGCATACATAGGTGTTTTGCGCGTACTCGTGATGGTTCTGGCGGGCTTTTCAGGCCTTGCCGTGTTGACCATGATGGCCGTCACGACAACGGACGTAGCGATGCGCGCCGTAACGAAATCTTCCATCACGGGCGCGTACGATATCGTCAAGATAGCGGGCGCGATCGCGATAGCCTGCGCCCTGCCGTATACCACCGCCGTAAAGGGGCACGTCGCCGTCGAGTATTTCTTTCACAAACTCCGCCGGCGCGGGCGCATTGTGGTAGACACGGTGACGCGGCTGCTGGTGATCATCTTCTTCGTGGTAGTGGCCCGGCAAACGCTTCTTTACGGTCACACGCTGAGAGAGACGGGCGAGGTGTCGTTGACATTGCCCGTGCCGGTGTTCTGGGTGGCGTACGTCATCTCGGGCGCGTTGGCGGTGACGGTGCTGGTGAAGGTTCACAACCTTCTTCACCCGGGGCGGGAGATGATCAAGCCGTGACGTCCGTTCAGATAGGCATACTGGGTTGCGTGGCGCTGCTGTTGCTGCTTGCGGCGAGCATGCCGGTGGCGTTCGCGATGGCGATTGTGGGCCTTGCGGCTTTCGCGTTCCTGGTGAACCCTCAGGCGGCGCTTGCGATGGTGACGGTCGACTTCTACGAGACCTTTTCCTCGGGTAGCCTCACGGTGATACCGCTGTTTGTCTTCATGGGGCAGATCTGTTTTCACGTGGGCATCAGCCGGCGGCTGTTCAACACGGCGTACGTTTGGCTTGGCGCGCTGCCCGGCGGGCTTGCGATGGCGACGGTGGGTGCGTGCACGGCGTTCGGCGCCATTTGCGGTTCCGGGCCGGCCACGGCCGCGACGATGTCTTCGGTGGCGTTGCCTGAAATGCGGCGGTACGGCTACAGCATGGAACTTGGCGGTGGCGCGGTGGCGGCGGGCGGCAGCCTGGGGATGCTGATTCCGCCGAGCGTGGTGTTTATCGTTTACGCCATCATTACGGAGCAGTCGATAGGCAAGCTGTTTATTGCGGGCATTCTGCCGGGCCTTCTGATCGCGGTGCTGTTCTGCCTCGCCATCTACATCAATTGCGTGCGGCGGCCCGAGCTCGGGCCCGCGGGACCGAAGACGAGCCTGCGGCAGAAGTTGGCCGCGCTCGCGGGCGTTGGCGAGACGCTGATCCTGTTTGTCAGCGTGATGGGCGGCATGTTCCTGGGTTACTTCACGCCCACGGAAGCCGCGGCCATCGGGGCCGCCGGCAGCATACTCATTGCCGTGGCGAGGCGCCAGCTCAACTTCAAGATGCTCAAACGCTCGCTGCTCGAGACCGCGCGGACCTCGTGCATGGTGTTCGTCATCGTTGCCGGCGCGACGACTTTCGGCCATTTTTTAGCGCGGACGGGGATTCCCTACTCGCTGGCGGGCTGGCTTGGCGGGCTGCCGCTGCCGGGTTGGATGATCATGGGGACGGTGATCCTGTTCTACCTGGTTTCGGGGTGTTTCGTGGACGCGCTGGCGCTGGTGCTGCTGACGGTGCCGATTTTCGCGCCGGTAGTTGCCGAGTTGGGATACGATCCGATCTGGTTCGGCGTGATTATCGTCGTGGTGACGCAGATGGGCGTGATATCGCCGCCGGTCGGCGTAAACGTTTATGTGGTCAGCGGGATGGAACGCGATATTCCCCTGGGAACGGTATTCCGCGGGGCGCTGCCGTTTTTGTACACCCTGATAATCGCGGCGGCCCTGCTGGTGGCGTTTCCCCAGATAAGCCTGATCCTGCCGGCCCTCGTGAGATAACAACGAGCAAGGAGCATTGCCATGACAAGCGAATTGCCGTCCAGCCAGTTCAGCACCATCCTGTTCTGCACCGACTTCTCGGAAAACGCGGGTTTTGCTTTCGATTACGCGATCGATGCGGCCGTGCGGCGGCCGGGCTCGACGCTGCACCTCCTGCACGTCGTGCCCGAACCCGACGCCCAGTTCTGGAAAACTTACATCTATGAGGTCGAGGGTGTCGACGAGAAAGCCAAACACGATATCGACGCGAAGATTGCCGAACAGTATGCCCCGCGCGTGCCGGAAGGCGTTGATTTTCGCGTGCAGATGCAGGTTGGGCGGGATTATCTGAAGATCCTCGAGTTTGCCCGCGAGATCAAGGCCGACCTCATCGTGATCGGCCGGCACGGACACAGCTCGCTCGAGAAAGTCCTGTTCGGAAACGTTACCGAAAAGGTCGTCAGAAAAGCCGACTGCGCGGTGCTCGTGGTCCCTCTCAGCTCAAAGCAGAAGTCTTAATCAACCATGGGATTGGCACGTTTTGCGAGCTGGATCGGGATGCCCTGGGGGGATCGCAGCATGGCGAGTTGATCGCCGGCTTCGGTGGTGGTGACCTCGCCTTCGGGTGTTGCCCCGGCGTCGATAAGCCGTTGGCGGGCCGCGGCGACATCATCGACTTTAAACGCGAAGTGCAGGGCGAGCGGGTGCGTTTTTTTGTAATCGGGGATGGGCGCGGAGGTGTTGGTGTAGACTTCGAGCATGTTTCTGCCGGCGGCGTCGACAAGGAAATGGGCGTTTGAGGGGTCGCCGGTTTTGCGGGCGATTTGCATGTCGAGGTTTTTACAGAACCAGTCGACGCACCTGGCGACGTCGGGCACGTTGAGCCCGATATGTTCTATGCCGGCGATGTGATCCGGTCTGGCTTGAGAGTGCAAAGGTAATGCGAGCAAAGCGAGAGCGGTAAGGCCGGCCAAAGCAGCGAACAGCGGCATGACGCGTTTCATTTGGAGTCTCCTCTTGTTATCGTGTACCGCGTCCATTTTGCACGAGGAGCGGGGTGGCTTCAAACGCTTTCCTTTGCGCCGAGGGCGGACAGTCTGTGAAGGTTGCGGGCTCGCAGTTGACAGGCGGAGGACTCTCTTTTCCGGCTTTGCTGTACAATGAGCCCCCTGCGAACGGGAGACTGGCAAGTATGAATGACCGGCAATTGACGGGTGTCGCGCCGAATATGGTGTATCTATGGCGGGTGTGTTTTGTGGCGGCGATGGGGGGGCTTTTGTTCGGCTACGACTGGGTGGTGATCGGGGGCGCGAAACCGTTCTACGAGCCGTTCTTCGGAATATCGGCCAGCCCTCTGCTGCAGGGCTGGGCGATGAGCAGCGCTCTGGTGGGCTGCTTGGCGGGCGCGGTGCTTTCGGGGATGATGAGCGACCGGTTCGGCCGGAAGAGGCTGCTGATCCTCTCCGGGTTTCTGTTCACGTTTTCAGCGATAGGGACGGGCCTGGCCGGCGATTTTGCGTGGTTCAACGCATTTCGCTGGATAGGCGGAGTGGGCATCGGGCTGGCCTCGAACCTTTCGCCGATGTACATTGCGGAGATTTCGCCGGCGTCGATGCGGGGCCGGCTCGTGTCGACGAACCAGCTCACAATCGTGGTGGGCATACTCGCCGCCCAGTTGGTAAACTGGCTGATCGCGCGGGAGGTACCCGTCGAGGCAACCGTTGACTTCATTCGCGAGTCATGGAACGGGCGTTACGGGTGGCGCTGGATGTTCGCGGCGGAAACGGTTCCGGCGTCGTTGTTTTTCCTGCTCATGTTTTTCGTGCCGGAAAGCCCCCGGTGGCTGGTTAAGTACGGCCGGGACGGCTCCGCCGCAGGAATTCTGGCGCGCGTGGGCGGGGAAGAACATGCGCAAACCGAGCTCGGTCAGATCAGAGCCAGCCTGGCGGCGGAAGAGATCGGGCGGGTGAATTTTCGCGACCTGCTCGAACCGCGGCTGCTGCGAATTGTGGCGCTGGGCGTCTTTCTGGCCGTGTTTCAGCAGTGGTGCGGCATCAACGTAATTTTCAACTACGCCCAGGAAGTTTTCGCCGGCGCGGGATACAGCGTGAGCGGGACGATGTTCAACATCGTGATCACCGGGGTGGTCAACCTGCTATTTACGTTTGTGGCGATCTTCACCGTGGACAGGATAGGCCGGCGCGCCCTGATGCTTACGGGCGCGGGCGGGCTGGCGGGCATCTACGCCGTGCTCGGCTGGGGTTACTACGCGCAGAACACCGGGGCTTACATGCTGATCCTGGTGGTGATGGCGATAGCCTGCTACGCGATGTCGCTGGCGCCCATAACCTGGGTGGTCATTTCGGAGATATTCCCGAACCGTATCCGGGGCGCCGCCGTTTCGGTGGCCGTGTTCAGCCTTTGGCTTGGCTGCACCGCCTTGACGTTCAGTTTTCCGTGGCTCAACCGCACCTTGGGCGCGCACGGCGCGTTCTGGCTGTACGGAATCATCTGCGTGGCCGGTTTCGGCGTCATCCTGAGCAAACTGCCCGAAACCAAGGGAAAATCGCTGGAGGCGATCGAGCGGGAGTTGACGGGATTACGAGAGGCGGCCGTTACCGGCGCGGCGGAATCGGATGGCTGAGCCTTGGGTTAACTTTGATAAGCCGCTGATTTGACTGAATTAGCGCTTGTTTGGTAAGCTTTAAGCTGAATCCATTGTGCAATCAGGCGGTGTATTGTGGAAAAACTCAGCGTTTCCCTGTCGGCCATAACGGAAAACGGCGTCGTTGTCGACGTGACGGTTCCTGCGTCGCAACTTCAGCCTCCCGGCGCCGCTTCGGCGCCCGTGGGCAATGTGCGCGTGAAGGGCATGTTGCGCCACGTGGGCGACGAGTATCTGTTTACGGGAACGGTGGCCGGGACGTACGAGCACGAGTGCGACCGGTGCCTGGCCCCGGTGAGCGCGCCATTTGAGAGCAAGGTAATTTGGAGTTTCCGGGCCGGTGTGGGCGCCGAAGAGATGTTCGGCGAACTCACCGACGAGGAGATTCAACTCGAAGAACAATCGACCTTCGGCTTTGAAGGCACTGAAATCCGGTTAGGCCCCCAGGTTTGGGAAGATCTGGTGCTGAACGCGCCGGCGAAGTACCTGTGCCGGGAAGATTGCGCGGGCCTGTGCCCGCGGTGCGGCGCCAACCTCAACGAGGGGCCGTGCCAGTGCCCGAAAGAAGCCGAAGAAGAAACCATGGAAGATACCGGCTTGAAAGCGCTCGGGAAAATGTTCCCCGACCTCAGGCCCAAGAATCCGGAGGAGTAACTGCCGTGCCCGTTCCAAAAAGACGTACCGGAAAGACCAAGCGCAACATGCGCCGGTCGCATCACGCCCTGAAAGCGGCCAACCTGATCGAATGCCCGAGCTGCGGCGAAAAGACCCTGCCACACCGCGTTTGCCTTCATTGCGGACACTACAAAGACCGGCTCGTCATCAGCGCAGAGTCCGAGTAGCGAGGCCGGCCGTGCGCGGATTCACACTGACTGCGCATGGTTTCGGGGGAACGCCATGAGGATTGCCGTCGACGCCATGGGCTCGGATCGCGCCCCGTACGTCGAGGTGCACGGCGCCGTTGTGGCCAGTATGGCCACCGGCGTCGAAGTCGTTCTTGTTGGGGATGCCGCGGAGCTTAAACCGACCCTCGCCGAGTATCGCAAACCGCACCGGGTTACCGTTATGCACGCCTCGGAAGTCGTCACGATGAGCGATTCGCCCATCAAGGCCGTGCGGAAAAAGAAAGACTCGTCGCTGGTTGTGGCGATCAGGCTGCTTAAAGAGGGCCACGTGGACGGCGTGGTGAGCGCCGGCAACACGGGCGCCGTGATGGTGGGCTCCCGGCTGGCTCTGGGAGCGATCAAGGGCGTGTCGCGATGCGCCATCTGCCAGTGCATTCCGACGGAAAAAAACCCCGTTCTGCTCATCGACATGGGCGCGAACGTCGACTGCAGCGCCCAACACCTCTGCGAGTTCGCCGAGATGGGGATGGTGTACATGGAGCGGGCGCTGAACGTGCTGCGGCCGCGGGTCGGCCTGCTTAATATCGGCGAGGAACGCGCTAAAGGCAACGAAGTCCTGCGGACGGTTCAGAAAAACCTCGAATGTGTCGATCATATCAACTTCATCGGCAATGTCGAACCCAAAGCCATGTTTCGAGGCGAGGCGGACGTGGTCGTGTGCGACGGGTTCGCGGGCAATCTGGTGCTTAAAACGACGGAAGCCGTCGCCTCGCTTATCGCCAAAGAACTGAAGCGGCACATCATGTCGTCCACGATCAGCAAGCTGGGATCGGTGTTGAGCATGGGCGCATTCCGGCGGTTGAAACGCAGCATCGATCCGAACGAGTATCCCGGCGCGCCGTTGTTGGGCGTGAACGGGACCGTCATCATCTGCCACGGTGCGTCGTCCGCGCGGGGGATTACGAACTCGATTCACGGCGCCTGCCGTGCCGTTGAAACCGGCGTCAACCACCACATCCGCGAGGGGGTTAAGAAGCTGCGCGAATCCGTAGGGCTGGTTGAAGAGCGCGCTGGTTAAAAGTGCGGCTACCGGCGGTACGGCTTGATTAGCAACCAAAGAAGCGCCACCACCACCGCCCGGTCGCGCGGGAGCGCGAGTCCACCAAATATTCACTTTTGGGAGCGCAAGCCCACCGAGTGTTCACTTTTCTGTGAATTGCGTTGAGCCGGGTCAGCCTTTGATGACGCCGACGGGGCGGATTCTGGCGACTTTGCGGCCGATGCCGGCTTCGGCGACGACGTCGGCTACGGCGTCGATGTCCTTGTAGGCTTCCGGCGATTCTTCGGTGAGGGTCCGTTTGCTTCTGGCCATGACTTCGATGTCTTTGGCCTTGAGTTCGTGCATGAGGGTAGCGGGGTCTTTTGCTTTCTTTGCGGCTTTCCGGCTGAGCATCCGGCCGGCTCCGTGGCAGCAGCTCCCGAACGATTTTTTCAGCGCGGTTTCCGTGCCGGCGCAGACGTACGAGCCGGTGCCCATGTCGCCGGGTATCAGCACGGGCTGGCCGACGGCGCGGTACTTCTCGACGACCTCGGGGCGGGTTCCGGGGAACGCGCGCGTGGCGCCTTTCCGGTGCACGCAGAGCCGGCGGGACGCGCCTTCGACCTCGTGTGTCTCCATTTTGGCGATGTTGTGGCATACGTCGTAGAGCAACCGGGCCTGCAGTTCCTCGGGTTTTATTCGCAGCACGTGCAGGATCGAACGCCGCGCGAGTTCCATGATGATCTGGCGGTTGGCCCAGGCGTAATTGGCCGCGGCCGACATCGCGGCCACGTAATGCCGGCCCTCGGGCGAATCCACCGGCGCACAGCAAAGCTGCCGGTCGGGCAGCGCGATGCCGTATTTCTGCGCGGCCCGCAGCATGGTCTGGATAAAGTCGTCGCAGACCTGGTAGCCCAGCCCGCGGCTGCCGGTGTGCACCATCACGGTGATAAAACCTTCGCGCAACCCGTAGGCTTCGGCGATTTCGGCGTCAAAAATCCGCTCAACCACACCCACCTCCGCGAAATGGTTCCCCGACCCCAGCGTGCCCACCTGGTTTTCGCCGCGCGCAATGGCGCGGGCGGACACGGCGGAGGCGTCGGCGGTCTCGATGCGCCCGTGGTCTTCGGTGGCCTCGAGGTCCTGCGGCGTGCCGTATCCCTGGCTGACGGCCCAGTGGGCGCCCTCGTTCAGCACGCGCTTCAATTCGGTTTCGCTGAGTTTCGGAATGGCTCCCTGCGAGCCGACGCCGGTGGGGATGTCCCGGTACAGGCCGGCGACAATGTCGTGCAGGCGGGGTTTGACATTGGCATACTCGAGGGCGGTTGTCACCACGCGGCAGCCGCAGTTGATGTCGTAGCCGACGCCACCCGGCGAGATTACGCCGCCTTCGCCGGGGTCTGTGGCCGCCACGCCGCCGATGGGAAAGCCGTAGCCCCAGTGGGCGTCGGGCATGGCCAGCGAATAGCCGACGATGCCCGGCAGCCAGGCTACGTTCGCCACCTGTTCGGCCGCTTTGTCGCGCAGGATGGGCTTTAGGAGTTCTTCGTTGGCGATGATGCGGCCGGCGACGCGCATCCCGCCGGTTTTCGGGATTTCCCACGTGGTCGAGTCGATGCGATTGAGATTCACAGTTGCCATAAGCTGTGCGTCACAGATCGAAAATTACCCGCGCCATATAAGCCTGCTCTTTTTTTTCGACGGTCAGGCCGTGGTACGTTGCGCCTTTGATTTCTTCGCCGCGGTCTTCGGGCCGGCAGATATATCCTTCTGCGGTGCAATGGACGGTCAGCACGGCCTTGGCCTCCCCCGTGGCCGGATGTTCCTGCTCCTCGACGTGCGAGCCGTCCCAGTGGAACTTCACCGCCGCGAAACCGTCGGTTTCAAGCAAAAAAACCAGTTCCTGCAGCCAGCGCACGAGCACCTCCTCCCGGCCCGCCCCCGACACGAAAAGCTCGTGTTTTTTACGGGTCAGCTTTCGCTGTTTCTTTAGCGCGATCGAGTAGAGCGCCTGTGCGGCGGTCTCGAGCAGCCCGGTGAAGGAAACGGCACGGCATTCGGCCTGCACATCGGCGGTATGTTCGAGAAACTTGTAGCCCATGATGCGCCCTTGCCCGCGTCCCTGCCGGGGTCAGCCCGCACTTCACTTGTTGAGTGTCAAAACCCGGACGCTGAACCTGCATGCAAGCAGAAACTCGCAAACCAGCGCAAACGGCACCTTTAGCAGGTCCACCACCCACACGCGGCCGGTGGCCAGGCGCCCCATCAGGTCGCGGCGGTACTCGGTCATCCGGCGCCTCGTGGCCACGTATCGGATGGCGGTTTCCTCGTAACCGGCCACGATACGCTCGCTGATGTAACGTTCGGCATCGACGATTTTGCCCCAGCCCGGCATTTGCAGGTCGAACTTCCGCGAGAAGTTTTCCACCTCGCGCACCTTCCGGCGCAACCGCCGCCGCGCGAAAACGCCCAACCGCGACTGGCGCGCCAGTTGCGACATGCTTTCCGCGGCGGAGGCAAGCATGGCCTTCAGCTCCCGCACCGCATCGTCGTAATGGCCGCGAACGTTGTATTCGGCCAGATGCTGCTGCACTTCGGCCCAACGGGTTCTCATCGCGGCCAATGTCTTCACGCGCGGATCGTCGGGCTCGCGAGTCAGCATCCAAATTTCCTGGAACTCGAAGAACAGGCCCGAGTAGCGGCGAAACCCGTGGACGGCGTCCTTGGCGCGCCGCCATCCGTAGCTGACCACGTTTTCCCGCGGGAAAACGGGTCTCCGCGATTTCCGGTCTTTCAGGCGGTAGACGCCTGTGGCCATGGGGTGGATGCCTTCGAGCGCGCTGTACCGATACCAGATCGATACCCAGTACATGTGGTCTCGCCGCCGGGCGGGCGTCCGCAGCAGCGTATTGACGATGTTTTCTTTGCTGTACAGGCTGAGCATGGCGTCATCGTAGGCTTGGCGCCACGCGCCGGGGGGCATCTTCGGATGCTTGAACGTCTCGTGGAGGCCGTCGTAATTGTTGTAATCGGCATCTATGGGGTGGCAGTTTTCCATCATCTGCCAGTGGTCTTTCGAGCCCGGCAGCGGCACGAGCATGAAGAGCGAGGCAAAATCTACCTTTACCTCGTTGCGCAACACGTCAATGTCGCGCGCAACGGACTCGCGCGTGTCGTCCGGCAGACCGATAATGTAGCCAACGTGCACCACGATGTTATGGCGGTGGTAGGTGTCCACCATGTTGGCGTAATCCTGGACATGGTTCTGTTTTTTGCCGATGGCTTCGAGATTGACCGGGTTGACGCTTTCCATGCCGATGAAGGTCAGGTAGCAGCCTGCCTGCTCGGCTTTTTCGACAAAGTCCGGGATCTTGTAGGCCTGCGTGTCGACCTGCATCATGAAAATAATGTTGATGCCGCGCGATTTCATCGCGATCAAGCCGTCGAAAATCTCGCGCCAAACCGGATTGCGCGAGAAGTTGTCGTCGGTGAAGAAATAGACGTCAATCCCCTCGGCGTAGTTCTGTTCGATGGCTTTTAACACGCATTCGGCACTGCGGAACCGCATCCGGCGGCCCTGTACGTTGATAATCGTGCAGAACGAACAGTTGAATGGGCAGCCGCGGCTCGTGTCGATGGTCGCCATCCGCTTGGACACGAACCGGTTCTGCAGTGCGCCAAGCATGTGCGGGACGGGCGCATTCTTGAGGTCGGGGAAATCGGTGATGTTGTAGATTGGCTTCATCTCGCCCATCAGGGCGTCCTGGAGTATGGCCGCCAGCGCCCCCGGCGCTTCCGCTTCGCCCCGGACAAGCGACACGCCCCCGTCCAGCAGGGGTTGCAGCTCGTGGGTGGGCTTGTCGAACAGCGCCAGAATGCCGCTCACGTGGAAGCCGCCTATCATGACTTGGACACCTGCGCGCCGCAGCTCCAGCGCCAGGTCGGTAGCCCGCGCGAACTGGTTGCTTTGCACTCCGGCAAAGCCCACCACGACCTGGGCGCCGCCGCGCCTGAGCCGGGCGATGCGCTTGATGGGTATGCGCTGGACGGTGTCGTCGTAGATCTCGACGGTCACGTCGGCGTGGGACAACTCACGTTCCGCCACGGCCTTCGTAAGGCTCTGAAGGCAGGCAAGCGTGTTCGAGGGTAAAACGCCGCGCCAAAACCGGACGACATACCCGTCGTCGTCATAGGTCGAGGGGCGTATATAAACTACATGCAGGCGTGGCCTGTTCACTTCCGCAAATCTCCTGGTGGGAAACAAAGTCATTGTATCACACAAAACGCTCCAGTTAAACGTCGTTTGAAAATACTTCTCACACGCCGCCTGTAAACAATCAACAGGGGAAGAAGCAGGTTTTCTTCCTTGGCGTTCAGCGGAGGTTCCGGAAACATCGTGTATAATAAAAGGAATTCAAACAACCAACCTTTTGATTCTCACACTGTTTTGTAAGTAAACCAGCCAGGAAGAATGATGCGGATTAATTACAGTTTGGTAACCAGGAATCCAAACCTGATGAATGAAGATATAAACGTACGATATGAAAAGCGCGTGCCGACCGTATCCGAGTTCCGCGAACTAAGGAAGGACGCCGGTTGGCCCATGCCGCCCGCGAGCGACATGAGCGAGGCGCTTGACGGAACCGTGTTTGGAGTCTGCGCCCGTACCGGCAAGGGCGAAACGGTCGGAATGGGCCGCGTCGTGGGCGACGGGAAAATCCAGCTTTTTATCACCGACGTGGTCGTACGCACCGAATGGCAGAACAACGGCGTCGGGGCGGGAATTATGGAACATCTTCTGGAACAGATCCAGGAACACGCCTCGCCGGAGGCCATTATCGGCCTTTTTTCGGCGTATGGCTGCGAGAATTTTTACGAGAAGTTCGGGTTTATTCCCCGCCCGGCTCACGACCTCGAACTCGGTCCCGGCATGATCCTCCAGAAAGACTAAACGCCGGGACGCTCCGCGCAAACGTCTTTATTCTGAAACCTGCTCCATCGCGGCCCGCAGTGCAGCAATGCCTTGCCTGATATCGCCGACGCGGTCGTCGCCGGCTTCGCGTTCGAAGATATAGCTGCCGCTGAAATCCGCCTTAGCCAGGATGCTTACGAACGCCTGCCAATCGACCTCGCCGGTTCCCACGATTACCTCTTCGCCCCACTGGCCTTTCTCGGCAGGCCGCTTGCCGTCCTTCACGTGGACTTGACGGACGTGCGGCACGAGCTTTCGCAGTGCGTCGATTGGGTCGTCCATGTCGTAGAGGATCAGGTTGGCGGGGTCGTAATTGACGCCGACATTGCGCGTGCCGCGTTTTTCGACTTCGCCCAGGAACGCCAGGAGCGTGCCGGCGGTTTCCTGTCCGGTTTCCAGCAGGAACGCGCTGCCGTGCTGGGCGAACAGTTCGGCCAGCTCGACAATGCGCATGCACAGCTTGTCGAACGTGGGATCTTTCGGGTCGTGCGGCAGAAACCCGGCATGGGCGCTTACGATCTTCAGGCCCATCGATTTGGCCAGCGCCGCGGCGTCTTTTGCCAATTCCCAGTTTTCCTCCCAATGCTCGTCCGGTACGACGCCGCCGGTTTTCCGAATCGTGTCCGGCGTGGTGTAGTCCTCGCCGATCGTCGAAAACATGCCCGACACAATCTCGATGCCGGACTCGCCCAGGATGTCTTGCGCGCCTTCCCAGGCGCCGGGGTCGTCGCGGTGCGGCGTAAGGCCGAGCTGCACCCGTTTCAGGCCGAGCGCGTTGACTTTCTCTGCCAGGTCCCTGGCGTTTTTCGCCTGCAATGACCAACTGCACACTCCAATTTGATCAGGAGCTTGAGCTTTCATGATTCAACGCCTCCCGTGGTTGTAAAAAGCCATGATACGCGAACAGACATGCCGATTAAAGGACTTGCACGCCACTACCGGGCAGCTTCGTCGGCGGCGAGTTCTGCAAAACGCAGGAGCAGCTCCACCGCCTGGTTCAGCCCGGCTTCATCCGGCGCCGTAAGGAAAACATCGGAGCCGGCCATGGTTATGAAGCCTTTTCCCGTGGTATTGATGCGGGTTGGCAGTTTGTGAAGCAGGGTGGATGGCGCCGGCGGCCAGTCCTCCAACTTGATATTCAATACCGCGTCGTCCTGAGCGGGCTTATTGGCGTTTCCCAAAGCTCCTTGGAGCTGTGCGGCGATTTGCGCCTTTCCGCCGGTCACGGCGGGGCTTTTTGCGGCAAGCGCCTCGACGAGTTCCGCGGGTTCTTCAACCAGGCAGAATGCGTCGAGTTCGGGCGTGGGAAAGTTTGCGAGCGCGGCGAGCATGACGGATTTCCACTGCCACTGGCCGGCGGGTTCGGCCGCGCCTACGGAGAAGCTGAACCCGCACGCGCCGTGGGCGCCACCGCGGCGGGCGGCGGTTACGGCGCGGATAAACTGGCTCGGCCGGGTCATAAAATCGCGCATCGGGAGAAACACGGCGCGATGCGCGCCGGCGTCGCGCCACCTCTCGATCATGTAGCGGGCCTGGTCGTACTCGACGCCGTAGTAAAAGGGGAACACCGTAAGCTGCTCGCCCAGCTCCGCGAGCGCCTTGAAAAACAGGTCGTAGTAGTCGAGCGGATCGACGTGCGCGATGCCGGGCATGGGCGTGTAAAACCAGATACCGCCGTCAGGCGCGTACTGCCGAACATTCGCAAGAACGCCGCGCCACTTGTCCGCGAAGCAGTTAGCCCAGTATTGCACGCGCTCCGGTTGCGTGGCTAAAGCCATAGGCTTGCCGAAATCCGCTTCGAAGTCGCGCGACGGCTCGATCGCGTACCAGTAGTAATGGTCCTCGTCCTGACCGTGCGAATCGGCCAGCGCGGTTGGCGCGACACCGTCGGCGTAGTAGGCATCGAAGGCCGGCGGGCCTTCCATGAAGCTGCCGCGGCCTGCCAGAAGCATTTCCAGGCCGAGCTCGTGGCCGTGCTGAATCAATTCCGCGGTCTGGGCGGGGTCGCCGATGCTTGTGATCACCATGTTGGCGGCCCAATCTGCGAGCATGTCGAGGTCGTCGAGCAAACCGGGGTAACTCCCGCGCAGATTCAGGCCGCGGACTTTTGGTTCGCCGATGCGGTTGATCATGTCTGTCATGGTTACGGGCTTGCGGCGAGAGACGTCGGGCTTGCGGTATTCGGCCGGCTGCACGCGGCGAAACTCGAGCTTGGAGAGGTCGACGGATTGCGGCGTGACGGGTGACTGCGGCTTTTGCGTGAGTACTCTCAAGGCGTAACCGAACGTGCGCGTTTCGCCGGGCTGAATTGGCGCGGCGTTCGGCTGAGCCAGCTCGACCGTCCACCGGTTCATCTGCTCGTCGAGCCGCCAAGCCAGGCGGCGCCCGGCGCCGGCGGCGATTTCATACCCGCGGTTCATGCCCTCCGACCAGGCGTAGAACGCGCTGGCTTCGCTGGCAGCAGGCGCTTGAACGCTGCTCCACGAAACGCCGTCGGTGCTGAAAGCAAAATCGCTCCAGTTGAACGACTGCTCGTAAACAATCGTGACGTTTGCGGATTCGAGCGCGTGGTCACACACGTTTTTGGCGCTGCAAACTGCCTGCACGGTTGGGTCATCGGGGCGGATCAGGAAGGCGTGCTCGAGCATCAGCGGGATTGCTTCCTCATCTTTTGAAGCGCGAGGGATGGTCACATCTTCAGGTGAAACTAACGAGCGGTTGCAGAGCTTGAACACGAGCCCGTGGTCAGAGGGGGCAAGCTCGACGCCGGAACGGGGAATGAAACCTTTCTCGTGCGGCCCCGACTCGTCGCGGTACTCCACGCGAACCTGTATGGCGAGTTCCGCCGTATCGCAGACAAAAGAGAGAAAACTGCGGATTCGCCAGTAGGGCAGCGTGTAGTCGTCCAGATTGCGGCCGGGCACCAGCCCGTAGTGCAGGGAGAGCAGGCCGTTTCCGGCGCGCGCAACGCGATACACCGGCCGGTCCATCTTTGAGCCTTCCGCGCCCCACCACCGGGCGAGCCACGTTTCAAAAACGATGCCCTCGGGCAGTTTTCCATCTCCGGCCGCCGCGGCGGCAGGGGCAACAGCAGTGAAAAGCAACAGCCAGACAACGGCATTTCGAAACATGAACACGCTCCCCTCCCTCGACTTTTACTCTTTTTGAGGCGTTCCAGTTTAATCAAATCGGCCGCACTGCTTAAAGCCTGATATTTGTCTTTTTAGTCGCTCCTAAAAAAATTTACTGACGGGACTTGACATTTTTCTCTTTTTTTGTAAATATTTCTCTTTGGAATTTCATGGTAGTATTAATGTAGGCTTTTGGGAATAGGTTTTTTTGTATAGGGGAATAGGGTTGAATTCCCGGAGCATTAGCTATCAGAAGTGGTAACGAAAAGTGTGCAACTTTTTAGGGATAAGGTGGATATTACTTGGGAGGGAGGCGTACCGGGCGGTGGCCGTCCGGTTAGCTAAATTGAATACTATTAGTGATTTGAGGTTTGAGCTGAATAGAGGGGGGCAAAGAGTCGTCTAGAGAGGCGACCGCTAAACCGGCAGCTTGACTCGCTTTTTTCCGGCGCGTTTGAGTTTTTTGTTTTTGGCCGGGAGAATGAGGGCAACCCGATTCGGAGCGCTTTTTACGTGTAAGTATGGGCGTTTCCGGGCGGAAGATAGAGAAGGTTGCGTGTCATGCGGTACTTAGTCTTGACGATTTGGAGTATATTTCTCCTTGGCGCCGCGACTAACGAACAGGCCGAGGCCAAAAAGGCCGAGAAACCGGCAGCACCGGCTGCCTATGCGATTCCGGCTGAGAAGTTGGACGTTCAGAAGGTTTATTACGGCACTGCCAGCGGTTTTACGAACCCTGGCAAGGTTAATTATGAAGCCATCATTAAGGCCACGCCCGAATACGACGAGGTGAAGAAGAAGAAAGTTGAAGTTGGCACGGGCAAGTACTGGATTTTGTTGAGCCAGGCGAGCGACCGTGCGGTTCGGGCGATCACGGAAGTAGGCCAGGAAACCGGTTATGACCTGATAACGGCCAGCGGCTATCTTGGAAGTCTTGACCCTCCCATACCTGCCGACGACGTAACCGAGTTGGTTTTGGCCAAACTGACCGGCAAAGACAAAGAAGACAATAAGAAGAAGTAGGCCCGCAAAAGAGGTACAACGGCAGTGGATATTCACCATATGGCGTCATATGCGTTAAGTGGAACCGTGCGCCGGATTGTGTGCATTGGATGCCTTTTTCTGTTTTCAACCATGGTAGTATCGTGCACGACGCCGCGTACGGCGCTGGATACGCTGGGTCAGCCGAAGAAGACGACGGTGGCCGATGAGTTTGCGGCGCAGCGCGAAGTCGACGCGCTCACCAAGGAGGTTGGGGGCAGCGCGAATTCGACCGTAATCCCGAAGTTGCTGCAGACAATCTCGAAGTATCCGGGTACGGACGCGGGCGTGGAAGCGCGGTTTCTGCTCGGGAAGGCCTATCAGAACCTCGGCAGCTTGCCTGATGCGGTGCATCTGTACCAGGAGTACCTGCGCCTTGCGCCTTCGGGCCGTTATGCGGGCGAGGCGCAGCAATCCGTGGCGCAACTCCAAGAGGAATATGACCAGCGCTATCCGTCGCCGGAGACGCTTGAAGCGCAGTTATTGCGCGCGCGAGAAGCGGTTCAGGCGGACCCGGATAACGTGACGAAGCTGATGGTGCTGGCGGATTTGCTGTGGAAACGCAGCGCGTACGGCAAGGCGGGGGACGTTTACGCGGAAATCGTTGAACGTTGGCCGCAGTACCTTCAGGACCGGACGATCCAGTCGCGGATGGAGTTTTTGCCCGACGGGACGTATGTGGTGCTGAATCCGGGCGAGGTTCAGCGCCGTCAGATCGAGGCGCAGCCGCTAGAGTGCATCAACTTGGCGTCGTTCACATCGGGCGAAGACCTTTTCACGCGGGAAGCGCGATTTTACTCGGTGACGGGCCAGGTGGTAAACCGTAGCGGCAGCACGCTTTACGGCGTGGAGATCATCGTGACAATCTACGGTTTCGGCAACGTGGTTTACGACACGACGACGGTGGTGATCCCGCGGTTGAATCCGAAAGAAATCCGGGCGTTCAGCGTCCGTTTCAGCAATTTTGATAATATCGAGAACGTGTATCGTTACGAATGCGTGGCCAACTTTCAGCGATGAGAGGCATGATGTTACGAAAAGTTTTAACGGCCGGCTGTCTGTTTGTTTTTGCAGCGCTGGTGGTGGCGTTGCCCGCGGCGGCCGAAGACAAGGCGGCTCCCCCTCCGGAAAAGAAGGATGCGCCGCCGCCCGATGCGCCGCCGCCGCCCGATGCGCCGCCGCCCGATGCGCCGCCGCCCCCGCCGCCCGAGGAGACGAAGCAGGTGGTGGTTTCGGTGAAGATTGTGGAGTTTCAGGCGAACACAGGGGTGGAGACGGGGCTGAGCGCGTATTTTGCGCGTCGCAACAAGGTGCGGGCGTGGGGCCGTGTCTCAAGCGGGAACGGCAATGTCGAGAGTGCGGACATCACGTTTCCGAACACGATCGGCAGCGCGATCACGGTGTTTCTGGACAACATCGAGCTTGACCACGGCGACATCGAGATGGTGCTGCAGGGGCTGGTCGACCAGAACCGGGCGTTTATCCTGAGCCAGCCGAAAGCGATGGTGAAGGTGGGCGAGGTGCCGCCGACAGAGATTCTGACGACGCAGAAAATCGGTTACGAAAGCACGGTCGCGGTGGGCGCGGCCATAACGCAGATTACGAAATTCCGGGACACGGGCGTGAGCCTCATGGTGAACGCGGACGAGGTGGTGGACGACGACGGGGATCCGGTGACGACGGAGGACACGTATATCAAGCTGCGGATCGCGGCTTCCGTGAACGAGGAAGGCCAGCGGATCGTGGTGGCGCTTGCGGATCAGAGCGGCGGGCTGTCGAACAATGCGATCCAGGTGCCGGAGTTCGTGAGCCGGGGCATCGGGACGACTGTTTGGGTTCGCCATGGGCAGGTGCTTTTGCTGGGTGGGCTTTTCCGGGACACGTCGAACAAGAATCTGGCCACCTTGCCTTGGCTGACGCAGACGGAAGAGATGGCGGTGGGCCTGGCGCAAAAGGTGGTGCCGCCGTTGAGCGGGATCGGGTCGCCGCTCAGCTCGACGATTGGCAACCGGAGCACGTCGGAAGGCCGGCGTGAGTTGGTTTTTCTGGTGAAGGCGGAGTTTTACAAGCCGACGAACCGCGTTTTCCTTGGCGGTTTTGATGAAGAGCCGAAAAAGAAAGCGAATATATCGAACGTGATTCAGGACATCTCGGAGATCCCGCAGGGGATCGTGCAAGGCATAACAGGCACAGAACCGGGCACGGGGCTTGAATCGAGTTTGGGAGGCACGCAATGAAGCACTCAGCGAACCTCCTTCTGTTATTGGCGGCGGGGCTGATTTTGGCCGCACCTCCGGTGTGGGGCGCAAAAGATGAAGCGTTATCGCCGGCGTTTCCGGCCGCGCCGGAGCCGTCGCCGCACGCCAAACCCATCCCGGCGCCGCCGGCGCCCGAAGGCCAGCCGCCGCGGCCGCCGTTGACGCCGCTGGACCAGGTTCAGATCAAGGTGTGGATAGCGGAGTACAACGAGCAGGGGCTTCGGGAGCTTGGCACGAACCTGGAGTACACGCGGGTGGTTCGCGGGGTCGAAGGGTCGGGCTCGCTGCAGCAGTTGAACACGAACACGTTCGATCCGCTTAACCCGTCGTTCCGGGTAACGCTCCCGGCGCCTGACCAGACGCTTTTCGACCCGCCGTTGCGGCCGGACCTGAGCCCGTTGGCGGGTGTGCAGACGCAGGCGGGCGGCGGTTTGGTGGCGAGCGTGATCAGCCCGGGGTATGGAACGGTGGACTCGCTTTTCCGGGCGATCGAGCAGAAGTCGGAGGTAAACCTGGTATCCAAGCCCGAGATCCTGGTGGTGGATAACGGCGTGGCGGAGATTCATGCGGGCGGAGAGGTGCCTTATCAGAACATCCAGTACACGAGCGCGGGCGTGGGGCAGTTGAACGTGACGTGGGAAAACATCGGCGTAAACATGCGGCTCCAGCCATTGATCCTGCCGAACGATTCGGTGCAGCTCAGCATCCAGGATTTGAGCGTCAGCGACGTGGTTCGGGTGGATAATATCCGGGGGATCGACCTCCCGGTTTTTGCGACGCGAAAGCAGACGGGGACGGTGATTGTTCCGAGCGCGAACACGATCGTCATAGGCGGTTTATCGAGCCGGATTGTTCAGAAGACGGAGCGGCGCGTGCCGATTCTGGGGAAGATCCCGCTGGTGGGGATGGCTTTCCGGGGCCGTAGCTCGCGGGCGACGAACTCGCACCTGCTGATTTTTGTGGAGCCGACGATCGTGGACTTGCGCGAACTGACGCCGGAAGCAGACAAGGCGCTGAACTTCTGGAACAGCCCGGAGTGGCAGAACAGCGACCGTATTGAGAAAGAGGTCGTTGTAATGCAGGAAGAACCGTTTCAGTAGTTGACAGTTAACAGTTAACAGTTGACTGACCGGGGGCGTGCAGACAGGCAAGACTAACGGGAGGATTTTCTTTGAAAGCGATTGGGATTTGCGGGAGTCCTCGGGTTGAGGGAAATACCGAGTTTTTGCTGAAGACGTGTCTGGCGAAGGTAGCGGAGGCGGGGATTGAAACGGAACTGATCCGGCTTGCGGAAAAGCATGTGGAGCCGTGCGTGGCGTGCAGCGGATGCGCAAAGGTGAAGGACGAGACCTGCGTCCATAAGGAAGACGATTTTGCCGAGATCTGGGAGAAGATGCGCGCGGCTGACATCATCGTGGTGGGATCTCCGGTTTATTTTGGTTCGGCGACGCCGCAGTTGATGTCGGTTCTGGATCGGGCGGGTTATGTTTCCCGGATGAACGGAAACCTGCTTTCGCGGAAAGTGGGCGGGGCGGTAGTCGTTGCGCGGCGCGGGGGGCAAAATTTCACGTTCGCGCAACTTTGTTTCTGGTTCATGATCAACGACATGGTGGTGCCGGGTTCGACGTATTGGAACACGGCTTTCGGCGCGAGAAAAGGCGAGGCCGAGGGCGACGAGGAAGGCGTGCAGACCGTCACGCGGTTCGGGGAGAACCTGGCATGGCTGGCGAAGAGAGTTTGTTGACAGGATAACGGGATTAACAGGATTATCAAAAGCGGGACGTTGCGCGGGTAACGTCCCGCTTTCACATATTGGAAGGGTGGGGGCGGTTGTGGCGTTTTCTTGTAAAGCCAGTTCTTTAGTTGGTAAATGCTGAAGGATATGAACTGAATTCAGGCCGCAACTCTTGACACGTGCGGGTTGGAAGGCTTTCATGGACAACAAGCAGGTCGCGGCGGTTCTTGATGAGATAGCTCTGCTGCTCGAGCTTTCTGGGGAAAACCCTTTCAAGGCGCGGTCTTACTCGAATGTTGCCCGGGCGGTTGAGGCGCTGGATTTCGAGGTCGAGACGCTTGTGGCGGAGAAACGGCTGCGTGAGGTTCGCGGGGTGGGGGAGAGTCTCGAGCAGAAGCTGGAGGAACTGATCACGACGGGCCGCCTGGCGTATCTGGAGAACCTGCGCCGGCAGTTTCCGCCGACGCTGTTCGACTTTTTCCGGATTCCGGGCCTTGGTGCGAAACGCATCTTGACGATCTACAGGGATCTGGGGATCCAGACGCTTGACGAGCTGGAGGCGGCCTGTATGTCGGATCATTTGGCGCATTTGAAGGGGTTTGGGGCGAAAACGCAGGAGAATATTCTGAAGGGGATCGCGTTTGCGCGGGAACATCACGGGATGTTTCTTTTTGACGCGGCGCTTTCGGCGGCGGAGACGATGCGGGACCATCTTGCTGCGAGCGCGCCGGTACAGCGGATCGAGATTGCGGGGAGCATCCGGCGGCGGAAAGAGATTATCCGCGATATCGACATTCTGGCGTCGAGCAAGAAGCCGGAGGCCCTGATGGCGGCGTTTGTGAACGGGCCGTCGGTGGCCTCAATAGCGGCGCACGGGGAGACGAAATCGAGCGTGGTGCTGGGAACGGGGATCGCGGCGGATCTGCGGGTGGTGACGGACAAGCAGTTCCCGTATGCGCTGCATTATTTCACGGGGAACAAAGACCACAACGTTGCAGTGCGCGGGCTCGCGAAGAATCTGGGGTTGAAGCTGAACGAATACGGTTTGTTCCGGGACGGGGAGAATATCGCGTGCAGGGACGAACCGGCGATTTTCAAGAAGCTGCACCTGCCGTACATCCCGCCGGAGCTGCGGGAAAACCTGGGGGAGCTGGAAGCGGAACGGATGCCGCGGCTGGTCGAGCGGGGCGACCTGGTGGGCATGATCCACTGTCATACGTCGTACAGCGACGGGACGTGCTCGGTTGAGCAGCTTGCGCGGGCTTGCATCGAGCGCGGCTACAAGTACGTCACCGTGACGGATCACAGCCAGACGGCGGCGTACGCGGGCGGGCTGCCGCCGGCGGCGCTGAACAAGCAGGTGAAGGAGATCGACGCGCTGAACAAACGGCTCAAGCCGTTCGTGATCTTTAAGGGAACGGAGTCGGACATCCGGGTCGACGGTTCGCTGGATTACCCGGAGGAGCTGTTGAAGAAACTGGACGTGGTGGTCGCGGCGGTACACAGCAGGCTGACGATGGACGAGGCGGAGGCGACGAAGCGGATCGTAACGGCGATCTAGAATCCGCACACGACTATCATCGGCCACCCGACGGGGCGTATACTGCTTGGGCGTCCGGGTTATTCGCTTGATTTGGAGCGGGTTTTCGACGCATGCGTGGCGAACCGGGTGGCATTGGAAATCAACGCAAATTGCCACCGGCTGGATTTGGACTGGCGTTGCGTGAAGCGCGGGAAGGAGAAGGGCGTGAAGTTCGCCATCGGGCCGGACGCGCACAGCATTGAGGAACTGGATTTCGACCGGTACGGGGTTGGTATTGCCCGGAAGGGCTGGCTCGAGCCGGAGGATTTATTGAACTGCATGAGCGCGAAGGAGCTGAGGAATTGGGCAAAAAAGTGACGGTTGCCGCGGAGAAAAAACGTGCGGTTGCGGTTTACGACCGGCTGCAGGAACGTTACCCGGACGCCACGGTTACGCTTGATTTCAAGAACCCGCTGCAACTGCTTGTGGCGACGATATTGGCGGCGCAATGCACGGACGCGCGGGTGAACATCGTCACCAAGGATTTGTTCAAGAAATACAAGAAGCCGCGGGATTACCTGGCGGCGCCGCATGGCGAACTGGCGCAGGATATCGTGCAGTGCGGGTTTTTCAACCAGAAAGCGAAGAGCATTCAAAAGAGTTGCGACATCATCTTGCGCGAACACGGCGGAAAGGTGCCGCGGACGATGGAGGAGCTGGTGAAACTGCCGGGTGTCGGGCGGAAGACGGCGAACGTGATCCTGGGCGTGGCTTTTGGCTTACCGGGCGTTATCGTGGACACGCACGTGAGGCGGGTGAGCGCGCGGCTGGGTTTTACGAAACATACCGACCCTGACAAGATCGAGCAGGACTTGATGCGTGTTGTGCCGGAGGAGCGGTGGACGCAGTTCTCGCACCTGCTGGTGTTTCACGGGCGCAACATCTGCGCGGCGAGGAAACCGAAGTGCCCGGAATGTCCGGTGAACGAACTTTGCCCGTTTCCGAAGAAGACCAAGTGAGGGCGGTGAAAAAGGGACAGTTTCTACCAGGCGCGCTCGGAAGCGCGATGGGGGGCGTCTTAACGGGGGTTGGGCGTGACGGTTAGACGCTGGCGGTTGATTGCGGTAATGGCGCTGGTTTACGCGGCGGCGGTGCTGGCCGCTGACACGCTGGCGGTGCAGCATGTGAGGACGCCGGTGAATTGGGGGGCATTGCGCTGGCGGGGGCCGTGGGGCGCGGATTTTTTCAAGTTTTTTGCGTGGTTTGTTGTGCCTTTCGTGTTGAGTTTGCCCTGGCTGGACGCGGGGTGGTTTGGGGTGCGGCGTTGGAAGCGGGCGGACTGGTTTTTGTTGGGTGGTCTGGCGGTTGCGGGAGCGGCGGCGGTAGCTCTGATACCGCTTGTACCGTCGTTGCGGGCGACGTATGGGAGCGCGTCGTTTCTGCCGGCGGGGCAGAAATGGGCCGTTCTGCGGCATGACGTAGTGTGGACGCTGAGCTGGCTGTTGGGCTGGGAGTTCATGCACCGTTACTTCATGCTGCGGCCGGTGTCGCGGGCGTGGCCGCGGTACGGGTGGTTGATTATACCGTTGTATGAGGGGGCATACCATTTGCAGAAGCCGCTGATCGAGGCGGGTGGAATGGTGTTGTTTTCATTGGTGCTGACGTACTGGGCGCTGAAACGGCGCAACGTGTTGTTGCCGTTTCTGGCGCATTTTATTGTGGAGCTGGAGCTGGTGGCGTTCCGGCTGATTTTTTGAGATCGCGCGCTTTCTCCATGAATTCGGGGTTGTGTTAGGATAGGGATGGTGATTCTGAAGGTTAGGAGAGCTTTGCGATGAGATTATGGGTGCCGATCGTTCTGGTTTGCGCCGTTTTTTGTAGCGGGCCGTGTTTTGCGCAGGGTGTGATCAGCGATGTGCTGACGGGGAAGCTGGTAAACCCGGAGAAAGGGGCGTGGGCGTGGTACGACCTCAGCGACGCTACTTCGCAACAGAACCTGGTGATGCGTATGGCGATCGTGGATGAGGAAAAGGTGTTGTTTAAACAGGGCTATTGGCTTGAACTCGAGATCGTGCCGATGATCGGGTATCGCAGCGTTTTCAAGATGCTCGTGACGGGCCCGGCGAGCAATCCGCGCAACCTTCACAAGGTGCTGGTGCGGGAGGGGCTGGGATCGGTTGAGGAGATGCCGGTTTCGCGCGAGGATGCGAAGGATGATGCGGTTTCGGAGCCGGAGCGGAAGCTGTTGGGCAAGGAGGAGTTGACGCTTCGGGACGGGTCGAAGATCCAGACGGAGCATTTCGAGCTTGTGGAGGGGGATGAGAAGGTGGAGGTGTGGCTGAACGATGAAGTGCGGCCGATGGGCATAGTGCGGATGTTATCTTCGGCGGGTGAACTGAAGTTGCGCAATTACGGGATCGGCGGCCAGGATGCGCGGAGCGTAATCGACGATCCGCTGCCGGCGGGTATGGACCGCAAGGGGGAGGATATGAAGGTGGAGGTTGGCCCGGGTGACACGCTTCCCGCGCCATCCGAAAACCCGAAAACGCCGAAACCAAACCGGAGAGGCGCTGAATGAGGGGATTGAAAGCAGTTGCCGTGCTGGGCTTGGCAGTGTGCGTTTCGGGGTGCGTGACGCGCGGACCCGAGAATGGTGAACCGGCGCCGCCGCCGGTGGCGCTGGAATTTGCGCCGGTGTCTTTCGTGTCACCGATCCAGCTCGAGCGGGGGCCGTACGGCAACCTTTTCGCGGCAGATTCCTACGCGGTTTGGGTGGGCGACTATGCGGCGTCGCTTAAGCGGGCGCACGCCGAAGAGTCGGGCGAGAAAATTGATCCAATCCTGGCCGAAGCGAGTGGGCGCTTGAACGAGAACTTCCTGATTTTCGAGTGCCATCTGGCGTCGGCGTTTGCGGATATGAGCATCGGATACGACGCCGTGGGCCTTCGCAATGCCGATGTGTATCTGCTGACGGCAGACGGGCGAACGGTCCGGCCGGTACAGACGATCCTGGCGGGGCCGGTCGAGGAGTCGTACCAGGGGGCGATTCGAAAGTTCGAGCGGGTGAACCTGGTGGTTTTTCCGCGGAAGGATTTGGCGACGGGGATGCCGGCGGTTGACGCAATGGACCCGTCGGTGCGACTGGTGATTAAGGCGGTGCGGACGACGTTCTACTTTGAGTGGGCTTCGGGATTGGGCACGGTGCCGCCGGCTGCGCCGACAGTGGAAGACCGGTTGCGCGCAGTGAAGATGGGGTTTAACGAGGTTTACCGGAAGATCCTTGAAGGCGCGCACCGGTTTGATTAGAAAAGCGTGCACGGTACACAGTGCACAGTGCGAATAAAGTTGTGTGGTGAAGCGGCTTACGGTTGCTTCACTTCGTTTTTGAAGGCCTCCATTCTTTCGGTCAGGCTCTTAACGATGTCGGGATGGTGTTGGGCGACGTTGTATTCTTCGCGGGGATCGCGGCCGAGGTGGAACAACTGGGTTTCGGCGTCCTGAGATTCCTTTCGGAGTTTCCAGTCGCCGTGGCGGACGCCCTGAAGCCGCGTGCCGCGGAAGTAGTAGAAGTACTCGTGGGGGGAAGGTTCCTCTCCTTTAAGTAAGGGCAGGATGTCCCGGCCGTCGATAGTGCGGTCGGCGGGCAGGTCGCAGCCGGCGAGGCGGGCGACCGTGGGCAGGAAATCCATCGTGCTGGCGAGTTGGGCGGAACGTTTGCCGGCGGGCAAGGTTCCGGGCCAGCAGGCTATCATAGGCACGCGCATGCCGCCTTCGTAGGTGGTGCCTTTGCTTCCGCGCAACGGTCCGGGCGAGCCGCCGTGCCACGGCTGGTTGCCTTCCTGCAGCATGCGTTCGGGTAGGTCGAGCCAGGGCCCGTTGTCGCTGGTGAAAATGAGGAGGGTGTCCTGTTCGATGCCCTTTTCCTGCAAGGCCTGCCGAATTTGGCCGGTGCTCCAGTCCATGGTTTGTATCACGTCGCCGTACAGGCCGGACTCGGATTTTCCGCGGAACTTTTCGGACGTATGCACGGGCAGATGGGGCATGCTGTGGGCGAGGTAAAGGAAGAACGGGCGGTCGTCCTGTTCCATGATAAACTTCACGGCTTCTTCGGTGTATCGTTCGGTGAGCGTGTCCTGGTTGACGGGATGCTCGATAGGCTCGTTGTTTCGGTAGAGGTTGAGGGGGACGTCGGTTTGTACGAAGGGCTTGCGCATGTCGTTGCTGTACGGCAGGCCATACCAGGCGTCGAACCCGCGGCCCATGGGAAACAGATCCGGCCGCTGGTGGCCGAGATGCCATTTGCCGATGGCCATGGTGCGGTAGTCTTGAGTTTTGAGCAAATCAGCGATGGTCACTTCGGACTCGGGCAGGTGGGCTTTGCTGTCCGGGCCGGTGTTGCCGGGCATTCCGCAGCGAACGGGGTAGCGGCCGGTGAGCAAGGCCGCGCGGGATGGCGAACAAACGGGTGCGGCGACATAAAATGAGGTGAAGCGGACGCCGTCGCGGGCCATCTGGTCGAGTTGGGGCGTTTGGATGGTGGGATGGCCGTAGCAGCCGAGGTCGCCGTAGCCCATGTCGTCGGCGAAGATAATGATGACATTGGGCGTTTTTTTTGTGGGGGCCGCGGCGAAAGCGGGATTTTGCAGAGCGAGCGCGCCCGCGCCCAGCCCGGCGATTTTCATGAAGTTTCGGCGGTCGATTTGCTTACTCACGTCTTGCTCCTCCCTGCAGAGTTTCGTCCAACGGCAGCGTACGTCTTCCTTGTTTCTTTCGTCTCGAGCTTGACTATAGCAGATGTGGCGTTGCGGCTCGACTCGGTAGGACTTTTGCCCTTGACAAGCAATGCGTTGCAGTGATCCCCCGATGGATTGCTTCGAAGCGGGCCGGGCGATTATACTTTGGCATCGAAATGAGAACGTCGCGCGAGGGGCGGCGCACCTGGCGGCGCCGGCCTTGCAACTCCCCGCAGTAAAACCCGCCTCAGGCGGAGGCCCGGAATCTGTATACAATGAAGCTTCTGCGTCCAGACTGGCCTTTTTCGACGAGCCGCTGCCCGGTCTTTTACGGGTGGCCCGTGCTTGCTGCGGGCACGCTCGGGGTGCTGATGAGCGTTCCTGGCCAGACAATGGGTGTTTCGGTGTTTACGGACAGCCTGATAGAAGCGCTTTCGGTATCGCGCAGCCAGCTGAGTTTTGCCTACATGATGGGCACGATTATGAGCGCGTTTCTGCTTTCTTACGCGGGCCGGCTTTGCGACCGGCTCGGGCCGCGGGTGACGGCGGCGGCGGCCGCGACTTTTCTTGCGCTGGTGCTTGTGCTGCTGAGCGCTTCGGATTTGGCGGCGGGTGGCGTGGCGCGCATTTCAGGGTTGGCGGGAGCGGGCGCGGCTTTCGCCGTTGTCATACCTGCTTTCTTCGGGCTTCGGTTTTCGGGTCAGGGCGTTCTCACACTGGCATCGAACAATATGATCGTGAGCTGGTTCGAGCGGCGCCGGGGCACGGTTTGCGGCATTTCGGGCGTCTTTGTTGCGCTGGGCTTCTCAATAGCGCCGCTGGTGCTTGACTACGGGGTTCGGTGGTTTGGGTGGCGGGGCGCCTGGCAGGTCATGGCCGGGTTTATCGCGATAGTCTTTGTGCCGCTCGTTCTGGCCTTCTACCGCGACGATCCGCGCGAGTGCGGATTGAAGCCGGACGGAGAAGCCAGTTCCGGCGAACCCTCAAAACCGGCGCGCGAAGTTCACAAAGACTTTACGCTTCGGCAGGCGCGTCGTACGGGGCTGTTTTGGGTTTTCTCGCTTACGTTTGCCCTCTGCGCGCTTTATGTTACGGGGCTTACCTTTCATATCGTTTCGGTTTTCGAAATCGCCGGCATGAGCCGCGCGACGGCCGTGTCGACGTTCATTCCGGTGTCGGTTGTGGCCGTGCTGGTTCACGCCTCGAGCGGCTGGCTGAGCGACCGGGTCGCCTTGACGCGCCTTTTGGCGGTGATGCTTGCCGGGATGGCGATTTCGATGGTTGGCCTTCTGCAACTCGGGCCGGGATGGCCGGTGGCACTTCTTATTGTGGGCAACGGGATATCCACGGGCCTGTTTGGGTTGCTTAACGCGATCTCGTGGGCGCACTATTTCGGTCTGCGCCACTTGGGGGCCGTCAGCGGGCTCAACCTTTCAATCATGGTGTTTCACAGCGCGCTCGGGCCGGTCGTTTTCAGTGAATCGTTGTCGCGGACAGGCTCGTATGGTGCGGCGGGCGCGATTGGTGCGTTGGCCGTGGGGGCGTTGATGGCGGCGCTGTTTTTTGTTCACCGCCGTTACCGGGCTGCACAGAAACAGGAGGCGCGGGCTTCGGTTTCACCGTGATCCCGGGTAGGCTTTAAAGATAGCCGCGTTGTCGAGGTCGCCCGCGCCTGCGTCAACGGTTCGGTTTATGAGTTCGTGGTGCAGACAGCTGACGGGCATGTCGATACCGAGGTGTTGCGCGTACTCGAGGATCAGGGCGACGTCTTTTGCGTGTTGCGCAAGGCGCGCCGCGGGGGGCTCGTAGTTTCCGGCGGCCATTTTGCCGCCTTTGGTGTCCATGACTTTGGAATAGGTGTCGCCGGCTTTCAAGACTTCCAGCATTTCGGCGAGGTCGAAACCGCCGGCCCGGGCCAGCGCCAGCGCTTCGGCCAGGACAAGCCGGTTGAGGCCCATGACGGTGTTGACGACGAGCTTCGCTTCGTTGCCGCGGCCGGGCGCGCCGAAGTAGAACTGGCGTTTGGTGAAGGCTTCGAGCAGGGGGGCGTAAGGTTCGGCGGCTTCCGACGTGTCACCGACAAGGGCGAGGGCCTGCTGGTTTTCAACGGTTTGACTCGAGCCGGAGATGCACACGTCGATCAGACGCACCTTCTGAGCGGCGAGGTGGGCGGTGTCTTCGCGTATGTTTTCGGGCTTAGCGGTTGTGGTGTCGAGCAGGAGGGAACCGGGCGGCAGGTGTTCGGCCATGCGCTGATCGCCCCACAGGAGTCTTCGGCGGTCGTCGCTTGTCATCAGGCTGAGGATGAGCGTGGTGGCGTTATCGGCCACGCCAGCGGCGGCGGTTAGAATCCGCACGCCATCCGCCTCGGCCGTTTTGCAAGCCGCGGGTTTGATGTCGTATCCGCATACTTTGTATTTGCAAGCGAGCAATCTGCGTGCGATTGTTTTGCCGAGTAGCCCGAGGCCGATGATGCCGATTTGCATAACTTTATTCATCCTCTTTCTGGGCCGCTTTCCGAAGCGCCCGCGCGGGTATGTATAATAGCGCGGAAAACGCGGGGATTCATATCGATGTTTGGATTACTGCCGGCGGATTTTTCCGTACTCGTCTTTTACTTGATCGGGATCGCGGCCATCGGCATCTGGGCGGGGCGCGGCGCGAAAAGCACGGGCGAGTTTTTCATGCCGCGCCGGTTCGGCAAGCTGATGATGGTGATGAACGCGTTCGGCACGGGTACAGCTTCGGATCAGGCCGTAACAGTGGCTTCGGGCACGGCGCGGTCGGGTCTGTCGGGCATCTGGTACCAATGGTTATGGCTTTTCGTGACGCCGTTTTACTGGCTTATCGCGCCCTTGTTCCGGCGGTTCCGGGCGGTGACGACGGCGGACGTATACGAGTTGCGGTTCGACCGGAGCGTGGCGGGGCTGTTTGCCGTGGTGGGGATGGCGAGCCTGGCGGTGAAGACGGGGCTGCTGCTCAAGGGGACGGGCGCGCTTGTGGCGGCGTGCACGGGCGGAGCGGTTCCGGCAAACGCGGCCATAACCGTGACGGCGTTACTTTTCCTCATTTACGGCACGGCGGGCGGCCTGAGCGGGGCCATCGTGACCGACTCGATCCAGGGTGTCCTGACGCTGGTGTTTTCGTTCATGCTGCTGCCGTTTGTGCTGGGCGAGGCAGGCGGCGTGGCGGGCGTGCGCGAGACGATCGACAACCCGGCGATGCTGTCGCTGGTTGCGCCGGGGAAGATCACGTTGTTTTTCGTGGCGATGATGTCGGTGCAGGCGCTGGTGGGAATCGTGGCGCAGCCGTTCATCATGGGCGTGGCGGGCGCGGGCAAGACGGAGATGGAGGGGCGCGTGGGGATGGTGTTCGGCAACATAATTAAGCGTTTCTGCACGATGGCGTGGAGCGTTACGGCAATCGCGGGCGTGGCGTGGTACATGCAGCAGGGCGAGGCGCGTGGGGAGATCGTGCCCGACGAGCTGTACGGCAACCTGGCGCAGTCGTTCCTTCCGCGGTTGATGCCGGGGGCGCTGGGGTTGTTTCTGGCGGCGATGCTCGCGGCCGTGATGAGCTCGTGCGACGCATACATGCTGTCTTCGGCGGCGCTGTTCACGCAGAACATCTACCGGCCTTTCATCCGCGCTAAGGGCGAGGGCCATTACCTGCTTGTGGGCCGCATTACGGGCGTGGCGTTGGTGGTTTTTGGAATAGCTTTCGCGTTCTGGGTGCCGAACGTCATCAAGGCGCTGGAAATCTGGTTTATGATCGCGCCGATGATGGGCATTGCGTTCTGGCTGGGGTTGGTGTGGCGCCGGTTAACGGTTGCCGGCGCATGGGCGAGCACGCTAACCGGGTTCGGGGTATGGTTTCTGACGACGCGGCCGGGGGTGGTGGGCGCGGTTGCGGGGCTGCCGTTCGCGGACCGCCTCAAGCTGATCTGGATCGAACGCGGGGTCGAAGTGATTCACATGCCGTGGCAGATTGCCGCGTACATGGCCGGGGCGCTTATTGCGGGCGTGGGGGTGAGCCTGTTTACGCGGCCGGTAACCGAGGAGAAGCTGGCGCGGTTTTACAACCTGGCGCGGACGCGGGTGCGGCCGGGCGAGAAACTCGAGGTGCCGTGCCGGTTGCCGGAGGGGGTGGAGCCCGCGCGGCGGAAAATGCTCGTAACAGCTTTCGGCCTGGAAATTCCGGCGCCATCGTCGATATCCGTGTGGGGCTTCGCGATGGGCTGGGCCATCGTGGGCGCGATGATTTTCGGTTTTTGGTGGTTGTGGCGGTGACGAATTGATAGTCTTCATGCGAGGAGGCTTTAGGTGATGGTTGACAGGAACCGCGCCGCGGTCAAAGACCGCGCAGAGTGGTCGGGCGTATTCGCCGCCACGCTGTGCCCCTTCGACGACGACGGCCGTATCGACGAAACCGGCCTGGCTGATTACGTTTCGTGGGTTGCTCGACACGACGGCATCCGGGGCGTCGTCGTCAACGGGCATACGGGCGAAGTCACGTCATTGCGAAACTTTGAGCGCGCGCGCGTCGCGGCAGTCGCTGTGAAGAGTGTTGGCGCCAACGCCAAGGTGGTTTGCGGCGTTTGCGCTGAGGGGAGCCATGACGCCATCGAACAGGCCGTCGCCGCGAAAGAGGCCGGTGCGGCAGCCGTGCTGCTTATGCCGCCGCACCACTGGCTTCGGTTCGGCCGTAGCGCCGAGACGGCTGCCGGGTTTGTTCAAGACGTGGCTGATGGTGCGGGCATTCCCATCGTCCTGCACCAGTATCCGGCCTGGACGAAAGCGGCCTATTCGCTGGCGGAGATGATCGAGATTGCGGCGATCCCGCAGGTGGTGTGCATCAAGATGGGCACGCGCGATATGGCGCGCGCGCGGTTCGATTATGTCAGGCTAAAAGCCGCGGCGCCGCAAGTTTCCGTGCTCACCTGCCACGACGAGTTTCTGCTGCCGAGCTTGTTAGAAGGCGCGGACGGCGCCCTGGTGGGTTTTGCCGGCTATGCGCCGGGCCTAATCTGCGAGCTCGTCGACAAGGCCCTTGGAGGCGACCTCGCCGGCGCCCGCGCTGTGCGCGAAAAAGTCGACGCTCTGGCGCGTGCCATCTACCAGTTCGGCGAACCTTCCGCCGAGGCGCACCAGCGCATGAAAATGGCCGCATTCCTCACGGGCAAAATACGCTCGCCCGTGGTTCGGCCGCCGCTGCGGCCGCTACGGCCGGAGACGGTCGAGCAAATAAAACGCGATCTTGCCGAAGCGGGTGAAAAAGTGGTGCGGTGACGCACACGGAGGAAAAACCGATGAGATGCCCGGCTGCAATTCTTCTGGTTGCATTGTTTTTGTTTTCTGCGTTGGCGGTTCGCGCCGAGGAGCCGGCGCTGGATGAGCTCACGGCGGCGTTTTCGGCGAAAGTGCTGGGCTCGGCTGTTTTTGTTTCGGGACGGGAGAAGGACGAGGCGCTGGAGAACAGCGTGTTTGTTCTGGCGCGGATGACGGGGCACAAGCCCGACGATTTCACGAAGATTGTTGTTAACCGGGAGAAGAAGGAGGTGGCGGTGACGGTCAAAAATTCGTATACACGGACGGCGCGCTTCTACGGGGACCAAGGGATGATCATTTTGCCCAAAGGCGCCGAGGATGTGTTTTTCACGCCGGTGAAGCTGGCTTCGACATTGCCGGACCCGGCCACGCAGGAGTGGCCGATGGGCGATATGCTGCCTGACGCGCCGCTGCCCGCGAGTATCGACCGGGCCAAACTGGACGAGGCGGTGGAGGCGGTTTTCAAGCCGGAAAATCTCACTGCTGCGTTTGTGGTTGTTCATAACGGGCGCATCATCGCCGAGCGGTATGGCGCGGGGGCGCACCAGGACATGCCGCTGGAAAGCTGGTCGATGGGCAAGAGCCTTACGGCGATTCTGTACGGCCGGATGGCCCGGCAGGAGGCCGATTGGAACCCGGATCGGCCGGCGCCGATAGAGGCTTGGCAGGGCGAGGGGGATCCGCGGGCGAAGATACGCATCGCCGATCTGTTCCACATGAGCAGCGGGCTGAAATTCTCGTCGGCCGGCGATCCGCCGGGCGAGTGGGGGCAGGCGCATCCCGACCATATCTACGTGTACTCCGGCGCTATTAACGTTTACGAGTTCTGCCTCGACAAGCCGGCCGAACACCCGCCGAACACCGTGGGGCGGTACCGCAACTGCGACCCGCTGCTGGTGGGCTACCTTCTCAAGCAGGCCGTGGAGGCGCGTGGCGAGTCGTACTTGGAATTCCCGCGCAAGCACCTGTTCGACAAGCTCGGGATTCGCCACACCGTTCTGGAAACCGACCCGTACGGCAACTTCATCCTGACCGGTTTCGACTACGGCAGCGCGCGGGATTGGGCGCGGCTGGGGATGCTGATGGTCCAGGACGGCGTGTGGCAGGGCGAGCGGTTGCTGCCCGAAGGCTTTGTCGAGTTTGTTTCATCGCCGGCGCCGGCGTGGGAGCGGGGCCAGTACGGTGGGCTGTTCTGGCTCAACACCGGCAAGACCCTGCCGAAAACCGCGTATAACATGGCCGGCCAGGGCGGGCAGCACGTCTACATCGTCCCGTCGCACAACCTCGTGGTCGTCCGTATGGGCCACCAGGCGGGCGACCGCGCGCTCGGGCCGAACCTGAACCAGGCGCTGGGGTTGGTTATGGAAGCGATTGACCCGGACTGGAAGGTTGGCAGTCAAGAGGTGAAATAGGCCGGCTTGGGATGTCTAGTTGCGGCTTTTGTGGACAACGTCATTGTCCCGGCATCTCGTGAAAGTCTGCGTCACCCTCAAGGTTCAGCAGGTAATCGCCCGATTCGAGCGAGGAGCCTTTGCAGATGGCCGTGTAGACCACCTTGCTTTTCTGGTCAAAGCGCACCAGTGCGACTTCGGCGTTCGTCCGGGTGATGCCGTTTGCCGCGGCTTCGACTTGGCCGGCGGACGGGTCCTCAGGGTCGCGGATGATGAGGATGTCTCGGCGGCCGTCGGCGAGACTGATGGCCAGGGCGGCGTGGGAATCGCCGAGGGGAGCGCCGCCGGGGGCGGCGAGCGGCAGACGCTGTACGGACTCGATAAACGGCCGGTTCTCGTAGGGCTCGATGACGCCGACGAAGGTTGAGCGGAGCGGGGGACTTTCGGATGGGTTCTGGCGGCGGACCACCAGGCGGGGCAGCCAGACCTCGTCGCCACCGCTGAACGATCCGGCGACCATCCAGGCCTCGGCCAAGCCGGCCGCGGCGCCCTCGGTGAGTCCTCTGTAGCGGAGGTGGACGTCGCGCGGCTTGTCGAGGAGTTTGAGGCGGTCCTCGATTTTCCAGTCGGCGAACCAGCCGGGCCGGGCGTTGGGGTCCATCCGGAAGTTTTGCATTTGCGTGTTGTGGCCGTAGTTCTCAGCGGTGACGAGGTTCAGTCCAAAAAGTGAGACCTCGCCGAAATGGCTGTGGAAAAACTGGGCGTGGTCGTGGCCGCCTTCGACGCGGAAAACATCAACCACGTAAAAATCTTCCGGGGAGACATCGACGGTGACGGCCGTCCGTTCGAACCGCCCGCCGCCGATCAGGTCCGGCCCCGACATGCGCATTGCACGAAAGCCTTCACCCACGGCCCAAAGCGTTGTTTCGCCGGCTTTGCCGCGGCGCGAGTCGGCGCCGTCGACGACGACGGTGTTGTGCGCGGCGCTCATCGTATACCACTGGGCGCGCGGCGAGCCCCATCCGCCGAACTGGACCGGCGGGTAGCCGAACTCGGGCATCAGGTCGAGGCCTTTTGCGAACAGGCCCAGGTTCATGGCGTCGGCGTGGCCGTGTCCGCCGCCGGAGTCGTAGTCGAGCCACAGCGCGCGGCGGTGTTCGCCCTCGCCGGAGCGCATCAGGGCGAGATGCCATTGTTGTTTGTTTACGCTGGGCAGCTCCGGCTCGGGGCCATGCTCGAGCACGGCGGCTTCAATATCGCCGGACACTTCGCCGGGATCGCCGATGAAGAAGTCAAAGGGCAGGCCGGCGGTGTCGTTGCCGTTTTCGCGATAGGCGATTTGCGCGTAGACCGGGTCGCCCGTGGCCTTGAACAGCCGCCAACAGAGGGTGAACATCGACGGCGGGACGAACGTCCAGCCGCCCCCGCCGCCGCCGGTACTTGTGTAACGGGCGAAATTCAGGCCCACGTATCGGTTGACGGCGATGCCGAAGCTGCCGCTGTCGCCGATTTGGGGATAGTATCGGCCGAGGCACATTGTGTCGGCGAAAAACCGGTAAGTTTTGCGCAGATTCGGGTGACGATCGAGCACGGTTGTGAGGAACTGCGGGTCGGATTTCGAAAACTCGCCGAGGAACAGGCCGAGTGCCGAGATGGTAAAGCTGGAGTATCCGGCGAGGCCTTTTTCGCCCGTCACGCCGTCGACCGAGGTGGCTTTTTCCAGCATGGGATCGACAATCTCCCAGAACGCCTGCTCGTTTTCGGGCATGCCGAGCACGGCATGGATAATGGCGAGAGCGATTTCGGTGCGCGGATAATTTGTGGTGATTTTGTGGCGGTTGTCAATGGCGTCGCGCAGTATGCGCGTTTCGATGTTGCGCTGAATTTCGGCGAAACTGGTTTTGGGATTCTCCAGTTTGTACTGCCGGGCTTTCTTCGACAGGAACGCGGCCAACTCCGGGTCGTGCTTGATGGCCTCGAATATCATGTCGTACGCCATGACGATTTCGCGCGTTTCCTCGCACGCGTCGTGCCAGGTTGAGACGTAACCGCGGTCGGCTTTGCGTTCGTACAGGATGCCCTGTTCGTTGAAATCAAACGTGGGATAGAGGTCGGCGACGCGGTCGATAAGGATGGCCGCTTTCCGGGCGCACGCGGCGTCGCCTGTTAAGAGATGCGCGGCGGCCAAGGTTCGGATGCCGTCGACAACGGCCTGTTTCCACTTGCCGTAGATAAGGTATGCGCCGATGAAGCGCCACCGCTTGCCGTCTTCGGCGTAGCCGGTCCCGTCGTCGACGCCGTACAGGTGCAGCGGGTCGCCGGGCTCCGGGTGCTCGATGTTGAACAAGAGCAGCCGGTCGGCCTTCTCCGGGTTGAAAACATTGTGCTCGTCCAAGCCGCTTTTATAAAAGGCTTCGAAATCATTCTTCGGGAAAAACTCGCCGCAGTGCGGGCATTGAACCTTCCAAGGCCGCTCGAGCGCGTTCATCTTCCAGTTGTACATGGGCACGCCCGTTTCGCACGCCGGGCAGTAGCCGTCCGACCAGACCATCCACGAGCGCGGAATGGTGGCGCCGAACATGAGTGCCCAAAGCTCGTCTTCGGGCATATCGAGCCACTTTTGGGCGCGCGCCATAATCCTGTCGCGCTCGGCAGCCGCCCAGTCGAACCGCTCGACGTTGCGGCGGACCGCTGCAATGACTTCCGCAGTGCAGAGGCTGCTTTGAGTTTTTTCCTGACACTGCGCCCAAGCAGGCACGAGAAGTGTCGCGATGAGGCAAAGGAGTATAAGTTTCCAAACCGGACCAAACATATAACCTGCCCTCGTGCGTATTTCCTGTTGTTTTACAGTATGTTTAACTTTTTATTGCTTCATTTTCAAAAGTTTTCGAAGCGCCATGGAAAAAACAATGAATTTACACGCCTTCGGCCTTCGACTGTGTTATGATGGCGTTAACCCAGGCACCTTCAGGAGGAATGGCTAGTGAAGACTCGGACCTTTACGCGGCGCGGCTTTTTGGGGAGTTCATTGGCGGCGGGATCGGCGATGCTGGCGGGAGGATGTTCAACGTATGGCGGGCCGGCGCCGCGTGCCAGAACGTCGGGGCAACCCAATTTCGTTGTCATCTTTACGGACGACCAGGGCTACAACGACGTGGGGTGTTTCGGCGCCGTGGATATCCGTACGCCCAACCTGGACCGGATGGCGGAGGAAGGCATGCGCTTCACGGACTTTTACGTGTCTTCGCCGGTTTGCACGCCGTCACGCGCCTCGCTGATGACGGGCTGCTATGCGCAGCGGGTCGGTTTGGCGGAAACGCCGAATAAAAAGGGGACAATGGACCCGCCGGCGCTGGTGTTGTTCCCGTATTCGACGTGCGGCATCAACTCGGACGAAATCACGGTTGCGGAATCCCTGCGTAATCAGGGTTACGCGACGGCCTGCGTGGGCAAATGGCATCTGGGCCATTTGCCGCCGTTCCTGCCGACGCGCCACGGGTTCGACTATTACTACGGAATACCTTACAGCAACGACATGGTCCCGTCGCCGCTGATGCGCAACGAAGAGGTGATCGAGGAGCCGGCGAACCAGGATATGCTGGTCGAGCGGTATACGGAAGAGGCGGTTAACTTCATCACGGCCAACCAGGACCGGCCGTTCTTCCTTTACTTGCCGCACAACATGCCGCACACGCCGTTGCACGTGTCTGACCGGTTCAGGGGCAAGTCGGCGGGCGGCTTGTACGGCGACGTGATCAAAAGCATCGACTGGAGCGTCGGGCAGGTTCTGCGGACGCTGGAGCGGCTGGGCCTTGACGAGAATACGTTTGTGATGTTCACGTCGGACAACGGGCCGTGGTTGGTGAAGGGCGAGAAAGGCGGGTTCGCGGCGCCGTTGCGGATGGGCAAAGGACACACGTACGAGGGCGGGATGCGGGTGCCTTGTATCATGCGATGGCCGGGGCATATCCCGGCGGGCAGGACGTGTTCGGAAATCGCCACAACCATGGATGTTTTGCCGACGTTGACGAAACTGGCAGGTGGCGAACCGCCGTCGGACAGGGTCATCGACGGAAAAGATATCTGGCCGCTGATGTCGGGCGCCCGCGGGGCCAAAACGCCGCACGAGGCGTTCTACTACTATTGGGGACGGGAGTTGCACGCGGTGCGGAGCGGAAATTGGAAGCTGAAGTTCGAAACCACGTTGCGCGACGAAGACGTGTACCGGCGCGAGTTCAACCGCGAGGATGTGAAGATCCCGCCGGCGCTTTACAACCTGCGCACGGATATCGGCGAGCAGAAGAACGTGATCCGGGGCAATCCGGGCGTGGTAAAACGGCTGAGGGCGCTGGCCAACAAGGCGCGGGAAGATCTGGGAGACACGCTGACGGGGCAGGCGGGGAAGGGCGTGAGGCCGGTGGGCGTGGCGGAGTAGTAGACTTGGCTGATTGGCTACGAAAGATGGCTCAGCCGGGCTCAGCAACATTACCGCAGGGATTGCCGCGTCGGTGTTCCGCTATCGCTCCACCGCCTCCTTGTATGTTGCTTTTTGCTCTTTTTTCTGACGAGATAAAGAGCAGGAGCTGGCAGAGGCGATGCCTCCCGGAGCGTCGATTGGACAGCTCGTTTGCGAGATG
>Ga0272441_10000232_pt1 | contig 129389 bp, 134 predicted proteins | sample SSMProp6N_FD_193582 | JGI IMG/M metagenome (GOLD analysis project Ga0272441, IMG submission 193582) | Marine sediment archaeal communities from Little Sippewissett salt marsh, Falmouth, MA, United States - SSM-Prop-6N | ecosystem: Environmental > Aquatic > Marine > Wetlands > Sediment ...
CACTTGAAACAAATGAGGGCCTGTTGTATTTTGATACAAGCCTTGATGCAACAATGCCTAAAACGCCCCTGTGCCATTCCTTTCCTTTGATCAGGATTATCTTGCCGGAAATCAACGTCCCATCAAGCAGAATACGCTCCTCTATACTCCCCAGCATATCCTTTTCTATGGCCTTTCTATGGTTGTTGGCCTTTTCCATTTCAAGGGCATATCGCCTGGCATCGTCATAAGTCCGTGCGGTCAGTAGGCTCATTACAAGTCGGGGATTGTCTATTCGACCAGGGGCATTTATTCTGGGGGCAATCTTGAATGCCACGTCTTCGCTGCTTACCTCATTTTCCGCCAACCCGGAGAGGGATTTCATGGCTTCCAGTCCGGGGCTGGTCGAACCGGACATTACCATCAATCCGTTCGATACAAGTATCCTGTTTTGATCGCTCAAAGAAACAGAATCGGCAATCGTACCGAGAGCTACCAGGTCCAGGAACATCCTTAAGTCCGGCTCTTGTTTGATCTTGAACCACCCTCTCTTCCTCAATCTGGCCCTCAGGGCCACAGCAAGGAAAAAAGCCACTCCGACCCCGGCCAGATCCTTGAAAGGAAAAGGACATCCCTCCTGTTTTGGATTGATGCAGGGACAATCGGGTATGGATACATTTTCACATTCATGATGATCCGTGACTACCACCCTCAGTCCCAGGGACCTGGCAAAAGAGACCTCGCTTTTACCTGATATGCCGCAGTCAACAGTAATTATGAGCCCGCCACCCCTTTTTGCTATTTTTTTTATTGCCTCTTTGTTTAAACCATAACCCTCTTTCAGCCTGTGAGGGATATAATAGGAGATATCTACTCCAAGCCTGGAAAAAAAATGTACCATCAGGGCTGTGGAACTGATTCCATCTGCATCATAATCTCCGTATATGGTAATAGGGATGCCTTCATCCATTGACCCTGATATCATGTTGAGGGCCTCTTCCATTCCTTTTAAGAGCATTGGATCGAGTAGGCGGGACAGTCTTGGATTCATAAAATCGCTTGCCTGAGAAGGGTTCAATATACCCCTGTTCGTCATCAACAAGGCCTGGAGAGGGCTTATATTCATCTCCCCGGCAAGTCTTGATGCAAGAGGGAAGGTGTGTTTGAACTTCCATATGCTATCTTCGTGATAAGGGATCTTCAATTGATAAATACCGGTTTTATTTCTTATGAGTAACCGCGATTTCCTTTATATTTTGTATTTCAGATCAGATCAGATCAGGATTCCGCTTTCATTTCACAGCCGACTACCCCTGATCCCTGATTTTCCAGGCTTCACTAGGCTCGAACCTTTCAGAACCGGGCTCTCCTATTTTTTGATCCCGCAAAAAATTGTTCATTCTTCAGGCCGAAAAGGTATATTACCCTTAATAGAATTGGGATGGAAACAGAAAAATCGCATAAACCATCAGGTGGGCTTTGTGCCAAGCGAAAAGGATCTGAATCACATGCGGCAATACCTTTTGCCCGGCCTTTTTGAAACGATTCAAGCCGATAGTCGGCAATTTGCAGGAGGTAGAGTCGACCCAGTATTAACTTGTTGAAACCAGACATAATTACCACCAACCTCGCGCCTGCACTCAGAATTTTTCAAATTTTACCAATTGACTTTTACAGAAAAAGAGGCTAATAGAATCGAAACGCAATCACAAAAAGCCATTTCTTTAAAATTCCAAATAAATTCTTCATGTTAGAGATAATGAATTAAAGGAGGAGTGCCTATGGACGATAAAGCTCTTGAAATCAGCGAGCTTAAAGGTGAATTCAGAAAAAAAGTCAATGAAATCTTGCCTGAAGGAAATCTGAACCTCTGCCTCACTTGTGGTGCATGTGCCAGCGGTTGCCCGGCTACCGGACTTGAGAACATGGATCCAAGAAAATTTGTCAGGATGATAGTTCTCGGACTCGATGATGAGGTTACTACCACACCATGGGTGTGGATGTGCAGCCAGTGCCAGCGTTGCGTCTATGCCTGTCCTATGAAGGTCGATATTCCCCGGATGGTTTATCTTGCCCGGCAGGCATGGCCGCGTGAAAAACGACCCAAAGGGATACTCGGTTCATGCGATATGGCCCTCAGGAACGACAGTTGCAGTGCAATGGGAGCTGCCCCTGAGGACTTTGTGTTTGTTATAGAAGATGTTGCAGAGGAAGTAAGAGACACCCAACCGGGCTTTGAGACACTCCAAGCACCGATAGATAAAGAGGGGGCCTATTTTTTCCTCAATCAGAATTCCAGGGAACCGGTGACTGAACCGGATGAATTGGTCCCGCTTTGGAAGATCCTCCACATTGCTGAGGCGGACTGGACCTATGGCAGCAAGGGGTGGGCAGGAGAAAATTATTGCATGTTTCTTGCCGATGATGATTCATGGGAACATGTTGTCCGTACGAGCATCAACCAGGCCGAACATCTTGGGTGCAAGGTTTATCTCAATACCGAATGAGGCCACGTAACTTTCTCAGTCCTGGAAGGACTGAAAAAATTTGGAATCAAGACCGATCTGGAAATTGCCAGCATTTACCAATATTATGCAAAATGGATTAGAGAGGGGAAGCTGAAGGTCAATTCAGACTGGAACAAGGATCTGAAAATCAAGTTTACGGTTCAGGATCCATGTCAGATAGTCCGAAAAAGCTTTGGCGACCCGGTAGCGGATGATTTACGGTATGTCGTTAAATCCGTTGTCGGTGAAGAAAATTTTATTGACATGACCCCTAACAAATCAAACAACTATTGTTGCGGAGGAGGCGGCGGATATCTCCAATCCGGTTTCGTTGAAGCACGTCACCAGTATGGAAAGGTAAAATTTGACCAGATAGTGGCTACAGGCGCAGATTATTGTATTGCTGCCTGCCATAACTGTCATGCCCAGATTCATGATCTTGCCGATCATTTTAAAGGCAAATACCATACCGTCCACCTGTGGACTCTTATTTGCCTGGCCATGGGAATTCTGGGTGAAAACGAGCGTGAATATCTGGGACCCGACCTTAAAGAGGTTGGACTCTAATACCGACTAAAAAAGTTCCTCTAAAATGAAATCCCGCCTTTATGTGGCGGGATTTTTGTTAAATCCCCAGGCAATGGGGCCTATGTGACATTGCTTGGGCTACTCGTTTTCCCCTGAGGCAGCACCGCCCCACCCCGACCTGACTTTCAAAACAAAACCAGGTCTTATATAATAAACTGTGGCAGCAGGGAGGCTATCAGATCCAATGAGTGTCTATGATATAAAATCCAGAACATACTGGCAGAAGATATTGGATGATATCTGTGAAAAATCAGGAATGCCGGCAGCCCTTGTCGACGAAAAGAATGTCGTGCTCCAAGCCAGCGGTGAGCGGAATCCTCTCTGCTCCAAAATCCGCAGCAATAATGAATCGCTGTCATTTATTTGCAGCCAGACACAGCAGTATATGACACACCAAGCCAAAACCACCGGGGAACCCATCATTGATGCCTGTGAAGCGGGCATGTTGAAAGTTTTGATCCCTCTTTTTCTGGATGCTGTTTTTGTGGGATCGATCACTGCCTGCGGATCATCCATACCAGGGGAAGAGGTCGAAACCTTCGCCATTGCAAAAAGCACAAAAATGGATGAAAACAAAATCATACCACTTGCAAAGATGATCCCTGAAGCCGATCAAAACCTGGTAAAAGACATAGCGCAGCTGCTGTTTCAGAAAATTAAAGGGATGAGTAGTTAGGGGTCGATAAAATCAAGATTTACGCACTCATGCTATCAACAATCAGCTCTCAGCAGTCAGTAAAACACTTGAGATATCAACTTGCTGGCTACTTACTGATAGCTGACGGCTGAAGGCAACATCCAGAAATGATCCATTTCTGGATGGAAACTAGTTAAAGCCCTTTATTAAGCCTAATGAAGAGGACTGATTTATTCAAAAAAAGAAACTTCATCGATCATTCCCGTCATAAATCCTGAATATGACATATCGCTCCCCTTTTCAAAACTAACAGGTCGATAAATCGCCATCAGTATTTGCGTATCGATAAGGGCTTCTCAGGTGAAGGTCCCCCTCCACCAGATCGATGTCCTTGGGGACATCCACCTCTATTGAGTCAAAAAAGGACTCCACGACCTTTATCCTGAAACCATTTTCCAAGGCCCTCAGCTGTTCCAGCCTTTCAATGGACTCAAGCAGGCCTTCCGGCATCCCGGTAAATTCAACCAGAAACGACATCCTGAACCCATAAAAACCCAGATGCTTAAAGTATCGCCCTTCCGAACCCTCGTCACGGCAAAACGGGATCGGAAAACGGGAAAAATAAAGAGCAAAGCCATCCTTATCGGTAACCACCTTTACATGGTTTGGATTCCGGATATTTTCTTTATCCCTTATTCGGTACATCAGGGTACTCATCGGTATGGAAGGATCCGCAATTAAAGGCCCTACCAGCTGGGACAGTATATCGGGAGGAAATGTCGGTTGATCTCCCTGTATGTTTACGACTATATCGTCGGCATCAAGGCCCATACTTTTTGCCGCTTCACTTATGCGATCGGTTCCTGAACGGTGGGCATCGGAGGTCATAACGGCCTTCCCGCCAAAACCCTCCACGCACTCGAGGATTCGCTCATCATCGGTGGCCACATAGACATCCGACAATTCACGGCATGCCGCAGAGTGTTCGTACACATGCTGGATCATAGGCTTTCCAGCTATAAGAGCGAGAGGTTTACCGGGGAAACGGGTTGAGCCATACCTTGCCGGGATAAAGGCGGCAATTTTCATAATTGATCCCTCGTTATCTGTTCTGGGGAAGGGTTGGAGGTTTGAAAAACCCCAAGGACAGTTGCATTTTCCGTCACGATTCGAAATATGTGGCACAAGAGGTATCTGATTCCCATGCAGACACCCTGCTGATGCTGATACCTTTTTCGTTCAAATCCTTTGAAAGTTTTTCAAAGATTAGTCGGGCTATGTTTTCAGAGGAAGGGTTTATTTTTTCAAAATAATCCAGATCATTCAGGAATTCATGGTCAAGCTCATCCAGGATGTTTTTGGTCTTATCCTTTAATTTCCTGAAATCGATAAGCAATCCGTCATCATCAAGCATTTTTCCTGTAACCCGGACCTCCACCTTCCAGTTATGGCCATGAAGCTTTTCGCACCCTCCGCAATAATTTCTCAGCTGATGTGCAGCAGCAAACTGGGAAACTATCTTAATTTCATACATAATCCGACCTCAACCAGCTACTATTGCATGGAATCATTTCAGCCCTTATAAGGCTTACCACATTCCGTACATTTTCCATTGACTATAATGCCTGTGCAGGTACCATCCGGGCACAGGACCCTGTTTTCAAAATCAAAGGAATCCTCATCCGTACCCGAAGAGGCATCTTCAAAATCGGATTCATCCTTATCGCCCCGCATAAGCCGGCCGCAATCGATACAATAGTTTGCCTCCTCAGGACCGACAGCACCGCAATACGGGCATTTGGCTCCAGGCAGTTCTTTCTCACAAAATGGACATTTCAAGGCGGCTACCTCCTTATATGATAAAAAAAGACTTTCAATCCCTGACAGCACAAAAACCGCGGGATAAAAAAGGCCCTCTGAAACCCTGCTCTTTTCACACCGGATGGCTATGGCCTTCGGAGAAAAATGCCAATTATGTCAGAGCCGGGTATTTTGATCCGGCAGAACAGATCTTTTCAAAAGGCTTGCTGCATTTAAGGCACAAAAATCCATAAGCACACTTCATTTTTTGCGCCAAATACCAAAAACAGCCTGATATTACCTCCAAGATATATCGATGTCAAAGCCTTCCTTTTTCCCCTGGACACCATCAAGACGTCATCCGACATCATACATGCTCATGACACCCGGTTTTCCATGGCTTCTTCCAGTCGATCATGTCAGACAGCTCTTCCCAGCCATTTACCGACGCAAAGGGGTGGACACTGCGATTCCACGGCTGATCGAATACTATGGGTGTCACAGGTGAACTCTCCATGAGATAGCAGGTTTCAAGTCGGTCTTCCACGAAATATTTCATGCCTCGTTTTAGAAGGATCGGTAGTTTGTCCTCATGTCTTCCGGCGGCTACCAGGATGATTGAATCCCGCCTGGCCAAAGGCATATAATGCCAGATCCAGTTCAATATTGAATCCCGGTCCGATCTTGCAGTCACAAAAAGCAGATTCCCGTTATCGGCCAACCTGGTTAATACATCGACAGAACCGGTTACCGGCCTTATATCCGCTTCAAGAGGCTGATCCAGAATCCTGCTTATGATATCATTGGTTGAGTTTTCATCAAGACCCGTATCCTTCCAGAATTCGTATTCATTGATATCGTCATAATGTATTCTCAAACCATAATCCTTAAAGGCAATTTCTATGAATGCGCGAAACGTATCCGCAACTACACCATCGACATCAAATGCAATCTCTGAAGGGTCAATTCTAAATGACCCGGAGCAATTTTTGATTTCAGTACCTTCCCTTGCACCTGATTCCACCTTACCGACCGGTTTTTTAATGGAGTTCATATTAAATCCTTTCCGAATCTTTATAATTAACGAACCCCCCCGGCTCTCTGAAAATAGGGCCGTCAATGCAGCTCTGGCTCATAGGCCCTCATGGCTCATAAAGGAGGTATTAATCTAAATCCCTATGGCGGTCTTTTCAATGTATATGTCTTAGAAAAGATTTCAACGGATATGCATGGAGACAACGTATGGGAAAAATGCGGAAGGGGGGATTGTCTCTTCATAACAAACTGCTAATATTAAGGCACGCTCTCATAACTGCTATTCAGTGTCGTCAACACCAGGAAGTCTTACGACAAATGTCGTTGTTTTTTTATCACTTTTAATGTCTATCCGCCCCTTTAAAAGTTTCATTATACGGTGAGTTATATAAAGGCCCCTGCCATCGCCTTCACCTTCCATTATTCGCAATCGATCATCTTCACTTATGTGTCCTGTATTGGTTATCTCTGCACAGGTCCATCGGCCGTCCCTATACGTTCGCACAGACAGACGCCCCCCCCTGATCGGGATCGCCTTGGTGGCATTGTTCAATAGATTATCGAAAACCCTTTCCAGGTGCATTACATAGCCTTTGACCTTGAGGTTGTGGTCAAAAGGACCCTCTTTCAGGCTCACATTTTGTTTCAGCTGTTCCTTTATTGCCTCCCTGTTTATTTCAAAACGCCTCCTAAGCACCTCCGTAAGCTCCAGAATCTGCTCGTCACCCACCTGGTAAATACTCAATGCCAGTTCCTGAAGACGGCTCGTCTCTTGAAGCAGGATATCCGCGTATCGCCGTATTTGTTCCCTGGAGGACTCGTAATCCTCCTGCTCCAGCAGCTTCTTGAGCCTTCTGGCAAATCCCGCCGTGGCAATAGCCGGATTTTTAAAATCATGCAGCGCATCGTCCAGCCGCTCCATGCGTTTTGCCTTTAGGAGTTCCCTGCCCAGGAACAGGAATGTATCTATCTCATCGTCACTGTATCTCTTTCTCTGATCAAGGGCATCGAACGTCATTACATGGCTTGTTTCCCCTTCCAGTGAAAGCGGAATATAGAGGATGGAATTGATATTTTTATTAGCGGCGAATCCTTTGATTTTATTAGATATAAGATCGCTTTTCTGAGGATCGAGCACCAGTATATGAAAGGGAGTTACTATCTCGTAGGTTGAATCCCCGCTGTATTCCGACAGATTTAGCAGAACCCCGAACGCCGGCTCGTCACTTATGGGAAAACTGTTTCCTGTTGCGTGGTGGCCGGTGGTTTCAGGGTATGAGGCCTCCAGAATGAGCTTTTCCTGGTCCTTTGATACGGAAAACAGTGCACAGCTCTGAAGATCGACGATATCCGCCAACTCAGGTATGATACTGTCAAATACCTCCTTCATCTTTATTCCGCCCCTGGTTCCCATGGTTCGGAATATCCGCTGGACGATAACCTTCCTCTTCTCCCTTGCTTTCTGCATGGAGAGAATTTTTTTCCGGGCAATTACAAAGCTTAGCCTCTTGGCCATAAGCTTTGCCGCATCTACCTCCAGTGATGAAAATTTTCTTCCTCTTTCCGAAAAATATATCTGAATAACCCCTACCAGATCTCTATCACTGGAAAAGAATCTGGGGATCTCAAAGGGTACTGCGATAAGAGACCGTACGCCCTTTCTGTATATGACCTCCTTGTTATGGTACCGCTCCTCATCCAGGATATCAGGAACCAGATAAGGGCTGCGGGTCTTAACGACCTCACCGGCTATGCTGTTCTCAAGAGGGATAAGCTTCTCACGCGTCTCTTCTTCATGAGGAAAAGACCCGAAGCTGAGCATCTGAGAGGTATGTGGATCATATATACGCACAGAGGCATGATGGGCGTTGAGGAATTCCACCATATATTGAGTTGCATTTCTGAGGATTTGTCTTTCGGAAAGGTCCGGATCAATCTCAACGATTTCATCGACCTGTCTGGTCATATGCCTCAAGAAACCGGCGACCATATGCTCTTCTATCCATTCGGCAAGGCGTTCCCAGAACTGCTCATCCGTGCAGCCGGCTTTTGTCCAGGGTTCCCTCTGAACCAGTTCGATGAAATGTTCAAGATTTATAATCATCCGTGGCCTGTTTTTAGGTGAATTAAGAGAAGGCAAAATTTGGATAACAGATAGCATGCATAAAGTCAAGAAACGGAGCGACCATGAGGACCGGTCCGGCATTCATGAATCTCATTTTAAGGCTGCAATGACGACCCAAATCCGCCAGCTAAATCAGTCATAATCAGTTATTACTCGGGATCTTGAATTAGCCCCGAACGCCGGTAAGATGCTGGAGACAAGGTGCCGGAAAGCGACGAGTGAGGCGTATGACTCATACGGCCCGCGCATTACCTCCTGATAGCAGGTCAGGAGAGGACAAGTCTTGTTGACGAGATGGCCCTTTCTGTGTTACAGCCATTTCCCATGCTCCAATTTCCCGACATAGGTCCCAGTATCATCGAAATAGGCCCGCTAAAACTGCGCTGGTACGGTCTAATGTATGTTATCGGCTTTGCTACCGCTTATCTCCTGATCCCGAGACAATCAAAGGCAAGGGAACTCGAATTAAAGGGAACAAGGCTTCAAAACCTGATCTTCTATGTTGCCGTGGGCCTTATAATAGGTGCAAGGCTCGGATACGTATTGTTCTACCAGCTTCCCAACCTTGAGGAATACCTGCTCAACCCCCTGGAAATAATAGCAATATGGCATGGCGGCATGTCATTTCATGGAGGCCTTATAGGCGCGGTCCTGGGCGGCTACATCTTCTGCAGAATAAACCGCCTGCCGTTCTGGAAAACTGCTGACGCGGTTATAGTTACAGCCCCTGTCGGCCTTGGATTCGGAAGGATCGGAAACTTCATCAACGGTGAACTGTTCGGGCGTCCGAGCTCGGTTCCATGGGCTATGATATTTCCATTTGGAGGAGCAGCTCCGCGACATCCTTCCCAGTTATATGAAGCAGCTCTTGAAGGGGTCCTTCTTTTTATAATACTCTGGAAGCTAAGAGACCGCCTCCCTAAACCGGGGAGCATGGTCTGTGTGTTTTTCGCAGGATATGGATCACTCCGTTTTATCGTGGAATTTTTCAGACAGCCGGATCCCCAAATCGGTTTGTTTCTGGGAGTATTTTCCATGGGTCAGATACTCTGTTTCGGCATGTTAACCGTAGCGGTTATACTCTGGTTGCTCCTTCCGGATAAACAGGCAAAAGGCGACTATTCCTGAAAACGTTCTCTATCCCGGTTGCGTTGAAAACGCCTTTCTGATTTAGTGCCATTTTGATATCCCTGATGTATCAATCCTTCTCCGGTTTTTAATAACCCTTTTTGGCTCTACGAATCAAAGGCTGATCTATTCACCTTGGGGAGCATGAATGGATATCACGATAAGACTCATCCTTTTTCTTTCTGTTTTCCTTTTGATATACGGTGCGCTTCATTACTATTTCTACAAAAAGCTAACCGCCGTTGTCACACTGGGTCCCTGCACGCGGATTGCAATAGGAATAACGCTTCTGGTGCTGCTTCTCTGCCCTATATTGATCAATTACTGCGCAACCAGGATAAATCACACCCTGATAACCATAATGGCATTTTCAGGTTATGAGTGGATGGGTTTTCTTTTCCTTTTTTTTTCACTTCATCTTCTCTTTGATCTATATGGAATACTTAACGACAAACTCCGTCATAAAAAAAGCTTCCGTAACCGAGTGGCCAAACCGGCCGGATCGACTTCATTTATTGCAACCCTGATAACGGTTTTCCTGATTCTTGTCTTCGGCACTTTTGAGGCTCAAGATATACGGACCGAAAGGCTGGTATTGAATTCTGAAAAGCTGCCTTCATGCAAAAATTATCTGAGGATTGTTCAGATCTCGGATACACATTTCAATGCCATCCGGGGACAAGGGCTTGCTCGCAAGATCATCGCTATCATAAGAAAACTTGAGCCTGATCTACTTGTTTTCACAGGAGATTTCTGTGACAAAAGCATCGATCATATTGAAAGGATTTCGGCCATGTTTCGAGGTCTTAAGGTCCCTATGGGTAAATATTCCGTCACGGGAAACCATGAATTTTATCACGGAATAGACGAATCGATCAAAATAATGGAGTCGGCGGGGTTCAAGGTCTTAAGAAATGAAATTACAACCGCAGGAGCCGCTGCAGACATCGTCGGAGTTGATGATGAAGCGGCATCACGATTCGGCCTTGAACACGATAATAACGTATGCGACCTGCTCAGGCGTGCATCAAAAAAGCGCTTTACGATTTTACTCAAACACCGGCCCAGGGTTGACAATCGATGTACGGATCTTCTTGACCTGCAACTGTCCGGTCATACCCATGGCGGCCAGATATTTCCTTTTGATATCATATCTTCGATTTTTTTCCCTTATCACAACGGGCTGTATTCAATCGGGGAAGAATCCCTAATCTATGTCAGTCGCGGTACAGGCACATGGGGCCCTCCCGTGAGATTTCTTTCTCCTCCCGAAATCACGGTAATCGACGTTCAAACAAGGAAATAACGGGATGGACCATCTTCCGATTAGCATTTGAAGTTCATCAGGCAGAATAAGTAGCCTGTCTCCAGCTGAATAAATGTGATTCCAGAGGTTCTGAAGGGTTTTGGGAACCTCTTCCACAACTAACTCGGGGGAAAATCAATAATATCAACCGGCGCCTTTGCTGCGGCACAAATATGCCTCGTCAATTCTTTGCGCAATATACGAAAGTTTATCTTTTTCGTATCCGTATATGTCAAAGCAATAACCGTCTTCTCCAAGAAGCCCACCTGGAATAAGATCACCCTCTTCATCGGGATCACTGATCGTGTCTCCGTAAAAACACACTGACAGCCATCTGTTATCGGGATCATCATCTATAACATCTACCATTACGAAAAGTGCTCTTTCTTCGTCATCAACTGCACCGGCCCGAAGAGAATGAGTTATTCCCGGCCTTGAATTGAAACCTAACTTTACTCCTTTTGCTTTCATTAGATGATCTTTGAGAAAACCGAACACCTTCCTTACACCTTCGGGATCATTTTCCCAGGAATCAAGAAATTTAATCATATCTTTCGATTCTTCTTCCGAACTGAACATGAGTACCTCCTGATACATTTACCGGATCAACAAACAGATAATAAAGCTCTTTTGCAATTCTGACTAACAAAAGAGAGAAAATCAACGGTTCAACCCCCGCCGCAAAAATCCTCTGCCAGGATCTCCGACATCCTATATTTAAGCTTCAGATTCCCTCAATGCCTTTTTCATGGTGCCAATATGACCTGCCCGAAATTTCTTTTCAGCTCATCTGAGAGAACCTCGACTGCCCTGTCATCGGCCAGTTCCACCATTAATTCACCTTCCTCACCCGCTACAACCCTTCCATGTTTTCCTCAATCCCGCCTGTTTTGGAAGCCCCTGAGGTCAACCGACCCGCCGTTCTCATCAGAAGTTATCTTCCTTTCAGTTTAACCAGATCTATGTCCCTGAAACACGCTACACACGCGATAACGGCAGGTTCCATCAATACCGGGATTACGGCATGATAAATCCGGCAACAACCGAACAGGCTCAATCTCCTCAAGATGCCCCTCAGATAATACAGTCGAACCTTGAATCATCAGAAAGAACATCAAGGGGTACTTCTATTCCGATTCTGCTTAGAGAAAAAATGAATACCCATTTGTTTAATTCCGAAATTTCATTCCCGTCCATCCAAATACCCTTCCCTCAGCATCAGACCAGGCACTCTTAAACATAAACCTTGTATGTTCTCTGGCGGGCCTGAGTCTTGAATCAAAACGGGAAAAACCGAGTCTAATTAGAGTCTCTTTCTGTGCCGACTCCATATGTGAAAATATGGATATCATTTTCCAGACAGGCGGATCAAGCCTCATTTGTCATAATCATCAGTCATTGATAAAAACCGATCTTATTCACAAAATAAATTATTCAATCTGATCTCGAAATATCACGGATAACCCTAATAGAATAAAGTTGAAAAATACAGGCTGAATATTCATGAATCGCAAGGAAGATATTTTGGCGGGGACGTCTTTTTAAATTATAATAAAGGCGGAAAGCCGGACGATTCTCTTTCCAATTAAGGCATATATGCTGCCCGCGCAGAAGGAGGCTACAACTGAAGGGCCAAAAAGACCAATTTCCGGTCCCTTCGCGCTCTTTTACGATCTATCGACTGGGCCCTCTTTTATTCAGTTCAGAAGGCCCGGTCGATAAGAATTGAAGGGAAAGAGTCCTATAACTCAACGATAATTATCAGGTCTTTTTTATGTATGCGCCCCTGCCGACTTTTTCTATTTTTCCCTCTTTGTATGCCCTGTGAACGATATCCCAGATTTTTCTTGTGTTGTAACCGGTCTTTTTATGAAGCTGGGCCGTATCAACACCTTTCTTGCTTCTATTAATTATCTTAAGGACGTTCTCAGTGGCTGAAGGGGTCTTTGCCTTCTTTACTGCAGCTTTTTTTGCGGGTTTCTTCTTTGCCGGAGCCTTTTTTGCCACAGTTTTTTTCGCCACAGTCTTCTTTGCAGCGGCTTTCGCAGGTTTGGCTTTCTTTGCCTGTGCCTTCTCCATCTTTCCCAGAGATGCGATCATCTGCTCGGTTTTCTTGGTAAGAGTCTTAAGATTCTTTGAAAGACTTTCCAAGCTTCTTTTCATCTGCTTCATATCTTATCTCCTTTTACCCGTTGTTTTTGCTCAAAGAGATACCCTTGCCTAGTTAACAGCGTCCTTTAACGCCTTACCAGCAACGAATTTGGGAACATTCTTGGCAGCGATATTTATCACTTCACCAGTCTGAGGGTTTCTCCCCTTTCTGGCATCCCTCTTATCCACCTTGAATGTGCCGAAGCCGATCAGGGTAACGGCATCTTTCTTTTTCATCGCGTCTGTGATAGATGAAAATACGCAATCAACAGCAGCCTGTGCTTCCTTTTTGCTGCCAACCACTTTTGCCACTTCATTAATCAAATCGCCTTTGTTCATCTCTTCCCTCCCTTTTTATATGTAACACAAATTAGATTTAAAATTAGTCTATAATAACAGCTTTTTTTTGAAAATTCAACATATTTATTAAGTAACAAAGCTTTGTTATCTCATATTTCCACATTTATTCAATCACTAATCGCTTTAAAATCAATTCTCAACCATCATAATTTCGAACTTCAAAAGCTAAACTCCTAATTCGTGCCCATCCGGAAATCAAAATGAAGGTCATGGAGAAATTTTCGGGTCAGAAATAAGGTATTTTTGTTCAAAATCAAGAAACCGGGAACTCGCTGCAAAACAGTGGGACTGAGTGAAACGAAGAAATTGGGAATCCGGTCAGAGCCTGTCGAAGAACGGACTGAGAGAAACGAAGAAAAGCAAGTAATTGCGCAGACACTGGCATATGGAAAATCTTATTCCTGTAGGGCGGGATGCGAGTTGACACAAAATTTTGGCAAAAAGCCATTTCCGGTCGAAAACTAGCTTACCAATATAACGGACACTTCATGCAAAGAAGACAGGACTTTATTCGTTACACTGCCGAGCAGGAATTCCTTTGCAGCCGACAAACCTCTTCTTCCCATAACTACCGTGTCATAACCCGACTTAGCTTCTGTTACGATGGCCCTTGCAGGTCCTTTTTTTTCCACAACCATCTTCTTTTTGATATTTTTTTTATCAAAGCCCGCATCAATCAAAGCCGATTCGGCGTTATTAATGGCCTCTTTCACCAAAGCCTTTTTCCTGTCTTCAAGCGCACAGAATACCCCCTGTTGTTTCAGAAAATAGGGAGTCAGGGTGGGAGTATTAAATCCTGTCATTTCACACAAAGCAGCGGTATCGGGTATTACGCTGAACAACGTGATTTCGTGTTCGAAGGTGAAAGACTGCGCAACATATTCTAATGCACGCATGGCATTGACCGATGCATCTAAGGCAACCAAAATTTTTTTCCCCATTGGTATTGTCCTCCTTTTTAGATCCACTGCTCAAGCCTTTCTTGAGCAGGCAGATGGCAAAATATTTTAATCAGATACAAAACATGGCACATCGCACAAACAATCGCACGGATTGCCGCAGATATTGGGCAAAAGGTCCATTTCCAGATGGTAACCAATTAGCCAACCGTATCAATAGGCAGGGAATCTTTGCGCTTTCAATGTGTAAAGGCCTATATCTTCACCGGCCCGGTTTGATACCCTTTCCAATAATGGAAGTCCCTTCGGCTTGAGCATACGGATCTCAATGTCATCCGCCGGCTAAACGATATGAATCACAGACCGCATGTCCTCCTGACCCCTCGACCGCTTTTTCCGGCATTTCGCAGTAATGCGCAAAGGGACCTGTATGTTGTTCGGATACGAACCAAAAGAGATATCAACGCAAGAAGCAGTTTTATAACTTTGCCAAGCAAGGTAGCGCCGGCTGGAGAATTTCACAGGTGAGGCCATCTTTCCGATTTCGTAGCCTCCATTACCTTTTAGTCAGGCAAAGGGTCAGATATCTGAGTACGACAGGAGCGTCACGTTAATGAAATAACTTCATTTAATCATGTGGCTCTTCTCCAATATAGTTGTCGAAGAGGGTCCAAGGATTCAAGGATTCTTTGCTTCGCTTACGCTTCGCGCAGTCCCACCCTTCGGCCAGCTCAGGGCGGGTTCCCGGTTTCAAGGGTTTTCTTTCCAGGGATTTGATCATTTATTTGGACATTGCCCCGACATCCCTTATTTCCCTTCTTAATCTCTGAAGCCGCTCTTCTTTCAAATAACCCAGGCCAGCTGATGTCATGTCCCGGGTTTCCGATTCACAGTCTGAACCATATGCAATAAAGAAAAATTGCATATACTCTATAGCCGTTTTTCTCCCATACCCTCAGGCGGTATCCCTTGACATGAAAACAGCGGATCTTCTGATTCGGGAGGTAAAACAGTATTGCCCATCTTTAAAAAAAACGTTTAGCTCCTTTTTACACATGCAAACAAGGTGTATACAATTTTTGCCGAACGTTTAACTTCCAATGATCTTTAAACTTTCCACTCGAACCCGCGGCCCCTTGACCCCTCCAAACCGGGAACCCGCTGCGAAGAAGTGGGACTGAGCTGAGCTAAGCGAGGGCGAAGAATCCTTCATTTAGGCCAACTCTTTTGGAGATGATCCAATCATGTTAACTACTTGATAAATGAAAAATATTCAAGACAAAAGGGCTGAAGAGATATCACGTTGAGGCACGATAAAAAAATGGGAAAGGAGATATCCTTTCCCGAATGAACGAACGTACCATCTATTTTGTGGTGCCGGAGGGGGGAATCGAACCCCCACTTCCGCAAGGGAAACTGGATTTTGAGTCCAGCGCGTCTACCAGTTTCACCACTCCGGCATGAATACAAAAATGGAAGTATATAAAAAAATCCTGGAATCTGTCAATATCATATTGACATAAACACGTCTCCTTTGCTATGAGTACTCGCATGGGGCTGTAGCTCAGCTGGGAGAGCGCATGACTGGCAGTCATGAGGTCGTCGGTTCGATCCCGATCAGCTCCACCATTGAAATCAAGGTGTTACAAAATTATCGAAAACATAGATCCATCAGATACTGTCCTTTTGTGACACTTCGACTGAATTAAAGCGGTCAATTCTGAGATGTAATTGACCGCTTTTTTGTCTCCTGCCTCAAGTCAGCCATTTTTTATATCAAGGAAAAGCAGCCCTTCGGTTTAACTAAGGACCATCAGCATGTCGAATGGCAGATTAAATCTTTATGTTGGACCAGGGGTGACAGAAACCGTTTGTTATAATCCCCTCTTTCTGATATATGCTTGGCTGCATTCAAATAGACTTTCCATCAAAACTCTTAACATACCTTCCGGCTTATGCAAAAGCTGATATACATGGATAATGCTGCGACTTCATTTCCAAAGCCTCCAGAGGTAACCGAGGCAATGGTGCATTACATGAATGAAGTCGGAGCGAATCCCGGCAGATCAGGACATAAACTTTCTGTTGAGGCATCCCACATCGTGGAGGGAGCAAGGAATAATCTGGCAAGGCTCTTTAATCTGCCCGATCCTTTGAGAATAGTATTCACGACAAATGTCACAGAGTCCTTAAACATGGTAATCTACGGATTTCTTAAACCCGGGAATCATGTGATAACCACCTCCATGGAGCACAATTCGGTCATGAGGCCGCTTAAGCACCTGGAAGAAACCTCCCACATTTCCCTTTCCATCGCAAGGTGTGACCACAAAGGTCTTCTCGATCCGGCTGAAGTAAAAAGGCTTATAAGGAAAGAGACAGCTCTGGTGGTTTTAAACCACGCATCCAACGTATGCGGCACTATCCAGGATGTTAAGGCGGTAAAAGGCTTGATCGGAGACATCCCAATCCTTGTCGATGCCGCACAGACAGGAGGCTGTTACCCGATCGACTTTCAGGCGGACGGGATGGATTTTCTTGCCTTCACCGGCCACAAAGGTCTTCTGGGGCCTCAGGGAACCGGAGGCCTCTACATTAGAGACGGGCTGAAACTGAACCCCATTAAGAGAGGTGGCACGGGAAGTGTATCTGAAGAACTGAGACAACCTGAATTTCTTCCTGATGCCCTTGAAAGCGGGACGCAGAACAATGTGGGCATTGCCGGGCTGGGTGCGGGAGTGAAATTCCTCCTGGATAAGGGAATAGAAGAGATAAAAGAGCATGAAAAGGCCCTTACAGCCGCTTTCCTTTCAGGCCTCAGGGACCTTCCGGGAGTGACGGTATACGGGCCTCTCAAGGCCGACCTGCAGACATCCACCATCTCCATAACATTTGAAACCGTTCTTCCTATTGACACCGATGATAATTTAAGAGGGTGCGGCTCAATTAACCTTGCATGGATGGATGAAGGAATCCCGCAATCAGAGGCGGGGAAAATCCTGGACAGTGAATATGAAATCCTGGTGAGAGTGGGACTGCACTGTGCACCGATGGCCCATGAGACTCTCGGCACTTTTCCGGACGGGACCGTTAGATTCAGCATGGGCTATTTCAACACCCTGGAACAGGTGAAATACGTGGTAGAGGCGATAAGCCGCATAGCTGAAAATGATATGTCTTGACCTTGTTACAGACTGTTAACCCATACGGGCCGTGTCGCCGTCAAACAGCCTCGAAAAGATTGATGCGTTGCCTGAAAAGACACTGCACCGTGTCAAGATGAATTCCGCCATCTCCCGACGCTTTGCCTCATCAAGGCGGTTAAAACTCTCCTTAAAGACACCCTCTTTTTTTATCTCTTTAAGCACCGACCAGATCTGCTCACACGTCATATCGGATGTTACATTTATCGCTTCACTTGAAGTGCTTCCGGCAAAACAGGCCTCTGCCTTTTCCAGCAATCGACGGAGACCTTTTTTAATCCTCTCTATTTCAACCTCGAAGTCATCAAGAGAACCGCAATTCTTTGTAAACGGAACCTTAAAGGCCTTACCTGCGATCTTGATATCCAGCCCCGCTGACAGAGTCTTTTTCTGATCCGCACTTTCATCTTCTATGATAATAAAAATTTCTTCCATTATAAGATCCACCCCGAGACATAAAGGCTTTTGCTGCAATCGGGATTATTCTATCCTCGGCCGACCGGCGTACACTTCAGTCGAGCTCCATGACTGCTGTCCTCGCTTTACTCAGAGTGCTTAACCCTTGAATCACTCCCAGGGGCCGTAAGGCCTTTTTACTCAGACCTTCAACTCCGTTTCCTCAATTGCGGCATCCACAGGCAGGTCGGAACCCTTGTCATTTACGAGTCTATCGCACTCTACCTTGAAAGACTCTACCTGTTCATCATTTCTTGAGGGATCGTGGTGAAAGAGCAGCAATTTCCCCGCGTTTGATTCCAGGGCAAGATCCACTGCCGAGGAATAATCCGAATGCCCCCAGCCTTTGCGCGCCCCGATCTCTTGAGGCGAATACTGCGCGTCATGGATCAATAGATCGACATCCCTGCAGAACCGGACAAAATTTCCGGGACGGCTGCCTTTCCATGCGTCTTCAGTCAATTCGTTGTCGGTAATGAATGCGAGGCTCTTTGAACCCTCTCTGAATCTGTATCCGAAACCTCCCTGGGGATGCTGAAGCGGGATAGTGTCTATAACTGCCCCATCAATGGCAACAGGACCATGCCTAAGCTTGTCGAGGTGGGAAATTTCAGCCTTGAGATCATTGAATTTTATCGGGAAAAAACCATCCCCCAGCCTGTAGTCAAAGATATGCTTGATACCTTTCATGCAGGTGTGTATTCCGTCGACCTCGATTTTTGTGGATGGATTGAATATGGGGGTAAAAAAAGGAAACCCTATGATATGATCCCAGTGGATATGTGTGATCAGAATAACGATATTCAGTTCTTCCCCGATATTTGCAAGGTGCTCCCCCAATGACCTTATACCTGTACCGGCATCAATGATTATTCTTCTGCCGCTTTCAAGGGTAATTTCTATACATGTTGTGTTTCCGCCATAGATAATCGTGTCTTTTCCCGGAACAGGTATGGAGCCTCTGGTTCCCCAAAATTTTACCTTCATATCTAACCTTCTCTTGAGGCGGGTGAAAATCTATAATAGAAATATCGTTTTTAAGCGCCACAGCAGGCTTCAATTTAGGTCATGCCCGATGAACTGTCAATCCCAAAAAATATTTCAGCCTCGCAGCATATCCTATTGATTAAAATGCCTAAAATGTTTAGTCTCTTCGCTCCGCTAGTTTTCAGAAAGGCGGAATACTTCAAGCACACCAGGCAAGCCAGCTCGTTTTCATCCCGAAACGGTGCCTCAGCTCGATACCTGAGCCAAGCTCTATTTTGCTTAAACGGGACAAATAATGCCAGGTTGATCAGGTGCTGGATATGAAACTTGTCTGTCCAAGCTCAATATGATATATATGAAATAAATGAATCATCTTTCATAACTGTTCCGTTGTTTTATCTTTCGGATTTCGATTTAACGAATGAATAAACCAGCGTCCGAACTCCTGCCGGAACGCATGAATCAAACATCAGCTCGACAAATCTTTCTTCCTGTTTTTATTTGAGTCTTTATGACCATGCGTCTTTTATTTTATAGGCTATTTGATGAATCTCACCCCGTTTCAATATTTTGTCCACTGCCGGGCAACTTTGGTAATCACGGTTTTTCAAAAAGGAGAGCAAATCATGCACTCGGATAAAGAACCTGACAGGAGGTTTAACCTGAGGGAATTTAAGGCCATCACCCATGCCATTGCCACCTATGAGGACCTGAATCTGCTCACAAATCATCTTGCTGAAGGAACCGCCAGGACCTTCAGGGCCAAGGGTTGCAGTATCATGCTCCTTGACGAAAGGGAAAAACAACTCTTCCCCATAAGCAGCTACGGCCTCAGTGACGAGTATATTAAAAAAGGTCCGGTAATGGTGGATAAGCAATACTGCGCCTTCTGCACGGGAGAGCCGGTATTTATTGAAGACATTCAGAATGATCCACGGATTCAATACCCCAAGGCTGCAGCCAAGGAGGGGCTCATCTCCATGCTCTCCGTTCCGATAAAATACCGGGCCGAAGTAGTCGGCATAATAAGGATCTACCTGCCCGATGGGGCACCTATTCACGAATCGGATGTCGATTCCCTGTTAGTTCTGGCCGAGCAGCTTGGTCTGGTCATAGAGATCAACGGGCTGAGGAATTTTCTTGATGCGGTAAAAATGGCCCTTGAAAATCTCCCCCTGCGAATGCTCGAGGGTCTGTAGTCTGTGAAAAATCGCGTTATTACCGATACTACGGAGATCTTTTCTATCGACTACGGAGACATTATCCAACTTGGGGAAAAGCGCTATTCCGTAACAGGCCATGAAAGGGAAAGACGCTTCGGTATGGAGGACCCCAAATTTTGGGTAAAGAGGGTCATAGACCTGGAGACGGGTGAAAAAAAATTAATAAAGCTCTCTTTCCTGGAATCATTCATGACGAACTTCGGCGGCGCAGGAGTACGATGCTTTAGGAACCCCGAAAAGGAGGCCCGGATACTTGAACTGGTTAAAGACCATCCATACTTCATGCAGGGAACACCCTTTAAGGACGAAAAAGGCAATATAATCCGGGTCCTTGACATCGTACCGGGGCAAAATTTCTTTTTGTTCGTTAATTCACTGGAAATGGCATACGGAAGTTATTTCGAGAAGATGCTTCCTCAAATTTTGGGGAATCTTATAAAATCCTTTGAGGCGATTCGCTTTCTTCATTTCAACGGCTTTAAGCATGGAGACATCAGAAATGATCATATAATAATTAATAAAAACAATGGAAATTATGTCTGGATAGATTTTGACTATGACTACGAAACACTTGAAAACCCTTTCGGCCTTGATGTTTTCGGTATGGGAAACATACTCATAAACGCGATCGGAAAAGGGATTCACAGCGCCCACACGATATTAAATGATCCTGCAACCTATGGTGATTTAAAAGACAGGCTCGAGCCGGGGGATTTTTCGATCATTCATCGACGCAGATTTATTAACCTCCGAAAGCTCTACCCCGTAATTCCAAAAATGCTTAATGACATCCTTATGCATTTTTCAAGGGGCTCTAATGTCTATTATGAAACTGCCGATGAAATTATCGAGGATCTGAACAGGTGTCTCTATTCAATTTTTGAATGATAGGAGGTCTTCTTTGACAACTTCAATACTTGTTCCATTAACCGATTCCGTAAGTTCACGCGCTGTTGTAGACTATCTTTCAAGCCTTTCCTTCTGCCCCGAGGACTGGCGAATCACCCTGCTTCATCTTTTTAGAAAGCCGTCGGCGAGTGAAGAATTAATGGGTAAAAAATTCACTCAGGCGCTCCCCACCCGGTACAGTTTACTCCTTGACAAGGCATCTGAAACGCTTATTGAAAACGGATTCGACCCCAATCATATCAAGATACAAATGGTTACCGAGCCTTATCAAACCATTGCAGACGGCATTATCGATCAGTTCAAAAAAGGCGATTATGACATGGTCGTTATCGGAAGAAAAAGGATGTCCAAGGCAGAGGAATTCGTCCTGGGAGATGTAAGCGTAAGATTGGTACGGGCGCTCGAAGGGGCGGCCGTTCTTGTAGTAAAATCGACCTGAATAAATCCTGTTTCATCTGAATCGTCCCGTTTTTTGATACACATTATGTGTGGGGGACCGCCCTGCCCTGTAACGCACCACCGTAAAAAATTTCCTTCCATTAAATTTTCCCTTTCCATAATAACCAAAAAGTGAAAAAAAGAGATACCAGATCAATCAAAGGAGTTTATTGTATGTCAGGAACATTAGGAGTTTTGGTAAGCAGTGACAGGCACATGGATCTTATAATAGGACTTTGCAGATCCGCCAGGAAAAAAGGGCTCGGACTTTCGATATTCTTCACCCATACCGGCACCAAACTGACCCGTCACCCACGCTTTCCGGAACTGGCAGGACTTGCCAGGATGAGCATATGCAAGGTCGGTTTCGAAGACAATCGCCTTACCGCCCCGGTTCCGGGTATTAAGGAAAAGGATTACTCAACCCAGGCAAGGAATGCCGAACTCATCGAAGAATGCGACCGTTACGTGGCGTTTTAGGAGAATCGCAGGCATGAAAGATATCAAACATATCGCTTTTCTAATAAGAAAGGCTGAAGATCTCTGGGAGGGTTCGCGATCCACCCTCGGTCTTGCAGTAGAAAATTACTATATGCACATGTTTGTGCTCGATTTCGAGGTGAAAATGACTGAAAAGATAAAGGACAATCTGGAATGGTTTGAAGACATGGAGGCAAGATATTATTCCAATGTCAAGGCAAACGCTGAAAGGCATGGTTTCACCTATATGAGCACAGAGGAAATCGGGGACAGGCTCAAGGAGATGGACCTGGTCATCCCCTTTTAGGAGGTATTTGTGAAGATCCTGCATATCCTGAAAACAGAACCTGACGCGACCACAAAAAGGCTCATAGAGACGATCTCCCGGGAAAATGAAAGCACCATCTTTGCGCTTTATGAGCAGGAGGCGGATTATGACAGATTGATCGACCTCATCTTCGCACATGAATCAAATATCTCCTGGTGGTAAAAACCAATTCCGGTTTCAGATGCACAGAAAAGCCCTTGAATATAATCGATTCGTATTTGACAAGGCCGTTTGTCTTCCGGCAGTCTTTAGTCGGTACCAAAAAACCCTCTTTTTTCAATATAATGATTTTTCATTCAGCTTTTGATATGTCTTTAAAAGCTCAAAATTGAGGCGGCACGGTAAAAACTTCAAATAGAAGTCCAGGCTCACCAAATCCTCAAGTTTTTTCAACAACCGATGCCCGTTTGTGAAAGGACAGGCCATGAGAAAATTCAAGAGATGCTGGATAATCGGCGCAGGTGCCGTGGGTTCGGTAATAGCGGCATGCCTTCAGATGGCGGAAAAGGTAGATACGCACCTTGTAGGAGAAAGTGAGCACGCGAAAAAGATTCAAACGCACGGTCTTCATCTTGAAATAATCGGTAAGGCCTCACAGACCGTCCAGGTTTCATCTGTTACACCCCCCCAAGTGCCTGTCCTCAATAAAGAAGACCTGGTTCTTCTTACAGGTAAAATACACGGCCTTGAGCAAACGACATCATGGCTCAGGGAAAAATGCGGGTCCGAAACAGGCGTAATAGCCCTTCAAAACGGAATCGGTCCCGAAGCGATAATAGAAAAATCTCTCAAAAGGGCCGTAGACAGGGGGCTGGTATTTTTCGGGGCCCACTCAAATGCCATTGGAAACTGCCACTATTTTCCGGGAGGGATCAGGCTGAAGCGCTCCGAGGTAACCGAAGGCTTTTGCGCATTGCTGGATGACACTGCAATTCAGGGAGAGATTTCTTCCGATTTCAACAAAATATCTTGGCAGAAGGCCGCAATCAACTGCATCGCCAACCCATTTACAGGCATCTTGAGGACAAACAACCGTGAAGTAACCGATGTGGTACTGAACCCTGCAAAAGAGGCGGTATTAAAAGAGGTCATAAAAGTCGCAAAGGCAGAGGGGGTTGATCTTGGAATAACGGTAAATGACATCAACCGCTATCTGGATCAGGATAATATCCCTTCCCTCAGGACAGACCTTGAAAGGGGCATGCCCACCGAGATAGATTTCATAAACGGCGCTGTCGCCGCAATAGGCGCCAAACATGGCATAAAGACCCCGGCAAATGATCTGATAGTAAGCATGGTGAAATATATTGAAACAAAAGGCCTATTCTTGATTCAGCCAATGAGGTCATAGGTAAAGCGTTTTCATGAAATTAATCATTTAATCAGATAAATCTAAAATTTTTTAAAGGCATTTATAATGATTGATTATCATTTCCTTTTCAATATAGATTTAAGGGGCATTATTTGAATAGGAATCACTTGAATCAACCTATCCACAGCCAAAGGGCACGTTCTGACCCCGCCCTCCCCCAAAGGGTGGGGTTTCCTCAAGGTTAAATAAAGGCCTCTTATCTTCTTAAAGGAAACAAAACATCGTCAGGATTATCAAAATACAAGATCAAAAAAAATAAAAAAAGCTATAATATAATTACATGTTGCCAAATCAAGACGTATCGTTTATAGATTTAGCCTGTATGAGCTCAGATAAATTGAAAAGGACTGTTTTTGTGTCAGACGCTGTTTTGTCTGTTTCTTTAATTTGCCAAAGGAGGTGTTCCAATGGATTTTGCCCTGAGTGATGAACTTCAAATGTTAAGAGAGATGGCGCGTGATTTTGCAGCAGAGAAGATTGCCCCCTACGCCGACGAATGGGATGAAAGCCACTACTACCCCTATGAAGAAGTCATAAAACCTATGGCGGAGCTAGGATTCTTCGGTACGGTTATCCCTGAGGAATACGGCGGAAACGAAATGGGCTGGCTTGCCGCGATGATACTCACGGAGGAAATAGCACATGCATCCAGTTCCGTCAGGGTGCAGATAAACATGCAGACACTCGGATGCGCATATACCATCTACAGGTACGGCTCAGAGGAATTGAAAAAAAAATACATACCAAAGCTGGTAAGTGCCGAATATATCGGAGGCTTCGGCATTACCGAGCCGAACGCGGGATCCGATGTCATGGGCCTCAAATCCACGGCGGTTGACAAGGGCGACCACTGGCTCATAAACGGCTCAAAGACGTGGATATCAAACGCCTCTGCAGCAGATGCGATCATATACTATGCATATACCGACAGGGAGGCAAAAGGAAGGGGACTTTCCGCCTTTGTCATTGAACCCAAGAATTTCAACGGTATAAGCACTACCGATCTCGACAAGCTCGGCACAAGGAGCACTCCTACCGGGGAGATCTACCTGGAAGACACCAAGGTGCCCAAGGAAAACATACTCGGCGCCCCGGGAGACGGCGCCAAGATAGTCTTCGGTTCTTTGAACCAGTCGCGCCTATCAGCCGCGGCAGGCGGGGTCGGGCTGGCTCAGGCATGTCTGGATGTGGTCACCGATTACTGCAAGGAAAGGGAACAGTTCGGAAAATCGATCGGCACCTTTCAGATGAACCAAGACTTGATAGCCCAGGTTGCGGCGGAGACGCAATCCGCAAGGCTGATGGTCTACAAGGCCGCGTGGCAGAAGGACCAGGGCCAGCTCGGAAACACCCTTGAAGTGGCTCATGCAAAGTATCTCGCGGGTGAAATAGCTGTCAAGGCATCTCAGATGGCCATGCGCATAATGGGCGCTTACGGGTATTCCACCGAATACCCCGTGGCCAGATACTACCGTGACGCACCCCCCTATTATATGGTGGAAGGCTCCGCCAACATATGCAAATGGATAATCGCCCTTGACCAGCTGGGGATAAGAAAGGCGAACAGATAACTTTCATCCTGAAATCAATTTGTTGTTAGAGCGGTCGGCGCCGGGAGCTTACCGCTCTGCAATCGTAAAAATCGGAGGCAGAAAATGAAACCATATTTTGAAAAGATGGATCCTATAGGAAAGGCGCTTAATGACAAACAAAGGCTGGGCGGAAAGGAAAACGTCGACCAGATAAGGCAGGTGGAAAACGAGGTCCTCAAGGCCGTTGAAGCGGTGAAAAACGCGGGCATACCTGCAGAGAAGATAAAGAGCAGAGGCCAGTTGACCATATGGGAAAGGATCGAATACCTTGTGGATCCGGGCACATGGTGTCCCTTACACACCCTTTACAACCCGATGTTCAATGAGGAAGGCACCACCGGAGTTATTGACGGTCTTGCCAGGATAAACGGCAAGTGGGCCGTTGTAATAGGCTTTGACAACAAGGTGATGGCGGGAGCATGGATAGCCGGACAGTCGGAAAATCAACTGAGGGTAACAGACATTGCCAAGAGACTTCATATACCCCTTGTCTGGCTGGTCAACTGCAGCGGAGTCAAGCTTCCTGAGCAGGAAAAGGTATATGCGAACAGAAGGGGTAATGGAACGACTTTTTTTCGTCATGCCGAACTTGAAAAAAGCGGGATTCCTGTGCTCGCAGGAATTTACGGCACCAACCCTGCGGGAGGTGGCTACCAGGGAATCAGTCCCACCATCCTTCTGGCGCATAAGGATGCCAATATTGCCGTGGGAGGAGGAGGAATCGTGAGCGGAATGAGCCCCAAGGGTTCATTTGACGAAGAGGGTGCCGAACAGATAATCGAGGCCACCAGACATTTCAAACAGGTTCCTCCAGGCAGTGTCCCCATTCATTACAATGAAACAGGTTTCTTCAAGGAAGTCTACGACACCGAGCAGGAGGTCCTTGACGCGCTAAAGAGATATGTGGACATGTGCCCGGCATATGATCCCTCATTTTTCCGTGTTGCAGAACCCAAGGAGCCGAAGTTCTCAGGTGAAGACATAGATTATCTGATAGCCTTTAATCAGAAGAGGAGCTACAACTTCGACGAGATACTGGCAAGGATATTTGACGACAGTGAACATATGGAATTCAGGCCTGACTACGGCCCTGAAGTCTACACTGGGCTTGCCAAAATCGATGGTTTTCTCATGGGATTCATAGGCAACCGGCAGGGCTTTCTGGGTGCCGAATATCCCGAATACGCCCCCTACCCCGGCATAGGCGGCAAGCTCTACAGGCAGGGACTTATCAAGATGAACGAATTCGTAACCCTGTGCGGTCGGGACAGGGTACCGATAGTCTGGTTCCAGGATACCTCAGGCATCGACGTTGGGGATATTGCAGAAAAGGCCGAACTTCTCGGACTGGGCCAGTCTCTTATATATTCAATCGAACAGACGGACGTCCCGCAGATATGCATTGTGATGAGGAAGGGGACGGCTGCCGCCCATTACATAATGGGAGGCCCGACCGCCAACAATCATAACGCCTTTACACTTGGAACTCCCACCACCGAGATATACGTGATGCACGGAGAGACCGCAGCAGCCGCATCTTTTGCCCGAAGGCTGGTAAAGGAAAAGGACGCGGGCCGCCCGATCCAACCGGTCATAGACAAGATGAACAGACTGGCACAGGAATACCACGACAAGTCAAGGCCGGTCTACTGTGCCAAATCGGGCTTTGTAGACGAAATTGTATCCTTCGGCGATCTGAGAAGATATATCGCTTCTTTTGCCGGATGTGCGTATCAGAATCCGGTATCCATATGCCCTCAGCACCATATGATGATACCGAGGATAATAAAGGGTTAGAAAAAAGGGGCGGGCCCCCTTCCGGGAGGTCCGTCCCTTTATGCCTTCAAGATATCCTGCCTCTACTTTTCCACCTTTTCTTCGACCGGAATTCCCCACCACTTTTCATTACCTGATTTTTGATAACTATCGTCCGTGGGATTTTTGTACCCGCACCAGCTGTATTTCATATGATCATAGTTCTTGTACAAAGTGTCATGCTCATAAAACTCGGAAAGCTGGGCGCCGGTGCCACAACCGGAAATAAAACATCCTGCGATCAGCAAAAGGAATAACCTGTACATTAGTCACTTACCTCCCTTCATCTTTTACATGGGTTTAGATATCTAAAGGAATCTGTTTGTACTAATATACCTGAACACCCGCCTTGGATCAAGGCAAAACCCTGATCCACTATCAAGGAAAGCCGTTCCGCCTAAGCCTTGCGGCGTATCACTTATACGCCTCAGGCATCGCTCCCCGCCGTCTTGCCGGTGTCCGGGGTATCTTCCAAATTCATTGATTTACATCCCTGTCCTAAAATTAGATGGTGGATCTGGGGCAAAAAGGGGGATTAACCGGCTTCTGCGATATGCGTCGGCATAAAAAAAGGGACCTCACGCCGTGAATCTCAGGAACAGAGTGACCAGACCGAGATAGATGGAAAGGGCGAGTATGTCATTCGAAGTGGTTACGAAAGGCCCGGTTGCGAGGGCCGGGTCGATATTAAGCCTTTTCAGGGCTATCGGTACTGCGGAGCCTATGAAACCGGAACTCAGGATAATCAATATCAATGAAAACGCTACAACAATGCCGAGTCCGTAACTCGACAGCCAAAAACCGACAATCACCCCAAGTATTATTCCGCAGATAACTCCGTTGATGAGTGCGACCCTCAGTTCCATCAAGAGTCTCTTTCCTATGTTCACAAGACCTATATCACCGGTTGCCAGCCCCCTCACTACCACGGTCGATGCCTGAGTCCCCGTGTTTCCACCCATCGCCATTATAACCGGAAAGAAAAATGAAAGAGCCAGTATCTGCTCAAGAGGCGCCTCGAACAGATTTATCAGGGCCGCAGCCAGTATTCCCCCCATGAGCCCGGCTATGAGCCATGGAAGCCTCGCCCTTGAAATCTTGACGGTGGAGTCTTCGGTAATTTCCTGGTCGATAACGCCCGCCATCCTGGAGATGTCTTCATCCACCTCTTCTTCGATGACATCTATGATGTCGTCGTGCGTGATCCTTCCGACAAGCCTGTGCTGGACATCGACCACCGGGATGGTTACCAGATCGTACTTCTTTACCAGTTGAATTACCTCTTCCTGATCCGCATCGGCATCGACCGATATGACTTCAGGGTTCATGATGCCGCTCACCTTGCTTTCAGGAGTGGCAAGGACCAGATCCTTCAACGATATCACGCCTGCGAGCTTTTCAAATTCATCCACAACCCAGAGATAATAAAGGTTTTCGACCTCTGACTGTTTTTCACGTATACTCTCTATGGCCTCTTTCACACTGCTGTCGGCCCTCACCGACACATACTCGAGCGCCATTATCCCGCCGGCCGTGTCCTCAGGGTATGGAAGCAACTTTTCCAGTTCTTCTGAAACATCATCCCCGAGGGAGCGAATAATTTCTCTCGCCCTCTCCTCCGGAAGGTCACCCACGACATCCGCGGCATCGTCCGAGTCCAGTTCCTCGACGATTTCAGAGATTGCACTGTTATCCAGTTCCTTTAAGATCCGCCCTTGGACAGGAGCTTCCATTTCAACAAGCACCTCTCCCGCCCCTTCAGGCTCAAGCAGGCTGAAGATAAACATCCTCTCTTCAGGGTCAAGGTGCTCTATGATGTCGGCCAGATCCGCGGCCCTCAATTCATCAATGGTCTTTCTGAGGGAATCGGAGTCATTCTCGGCCACGGCACTCCTGACATCTTCTATAAGTTTTCCGTCAATCGCCCTTGTGGTATAAGATGCCAAGGTAGACCTCCTCTGGTATTCTTCTGGTTTTCCGATCTATTTCAATTGTACAAAAAACACCAAACGCGCCTGAAATTCACGACTCATTTTTTAAACGACCTGATCGTTTTTAAGAGATATCCTTTGATATCCCCTACGGCCTTTGGCGGCATGTTTTCAATCGGTATTTCCGCCCTGGCCGCGCTCTTGTGTCCACCAGCTGTTCCCAGATGCCCGAAGAGCCGTTCCGCCGCCCTGCCTGCGTCTCCCCTGAAACCAGCGTTTCTGATTATGACTATAATCTTGCCGTTGTACACTCCGCTTGCGAAACTCCAGGTCGCCTCCGCGAGTCTCATGAAAAAATCCGCTATTATCACAAGACTGTCGGGGTTGTCTATACCCCCCATATGCACAATTGCGGTTTCTTTTACAATCTCGAGCCTCTCCATGGCAAGCCGATAGCTTGCAAGGGTATTTGTGGTCATCTCGGAAGATTCTATCTTCTTGATGATATTCATGTTGGTGAACGTGTAAAGATACCTGAATGCGTCCATATCGTTTGAAAGGGAACCTCTCACGAAATTATCCGTATCGGTCTTGATTCCGTAAAACAGGGCCGTGGCAAGTCTGGGGGACGGTTTTATCTTCGCCGCGCGAAGGTATTCGGTCATCACCGTTGAAAGCGCCCCGAAATTCTCCCTGATGTCCACGAAAGCCGCCCTTGAGCTCTCCTGCACAGGATGGTGGTCGATTATTATATCAAAGCATCGCCCCTTAAAATCCTCACTATGATCCGGTTGAGAATCAAGAATAGCCCATTTTGATATGAGCGAAGGCTTCATATATCTTATGTGCTGCTGTTCAATCTTGAGAAGCCTTATCAGTGAAAGGTTGTCCGCTCTTTGAATGGTGTTGATATGATAGACAAAGGCCTTTTTGACCTTTCTCCAGAAAAGCCGCTTAAGGGCCATTGAACTGGCCATGGCATCAGGGTCGGCGTTTATTATTATTCCCAGGGTATCGTCCGGACTCACCGTCTCCAAAAGCCTGCCATATCTTTCGTTCACGGAAACGGATTTTGCAAAGGGATGTTTCATTATACTGTTCATGAAAGCACCTTCTTGAGTCGCCTGCAACGTGCTTCAGTATCCCGCGCCATCATTATGTCCGATATGACGGCGGTCCTCCTGCACCCGGTGGAAACCACGGACCCGATGTTGTCCAGCCCTATCCCGCCTATTGCCACTACCGGAACAGGGCACATCCTTTCAACATCGCCGATCAGTTCCAGGCCAACCAGAGGCTCCGGGTCCTTTTTTGTCCCTGTCGCGAAAACCGGTCCAATGCCTATGTAATCCGCGCCTGCCTTTACGGCCGCTTTTGCCTGTGCAAGGTTATGTGTCGATATGCCTATGATCCTGTCCTTCAGAAGCGGCCTGGCATATTCTATCGGTATGTCTTTCTGCCCCAGATGAACACCGTCCGCATCAAGCATGACGGTAAGGTCCACATCGTCATCCACGATGAAAAGGACCCCTTCCCTGCCCGTTATCTGTCTCAGCTTGAGTCCCAGTTCCAGGCGCTCCCTTTTCTCCATATCCTTTTCTCTTAACTGAATAGCGTCGGCGCCGCCCCTTATCTGCGCCTTTACAAGGTCAAGAGGATCCCGGCCTCTCAAAAAAGGGCCGGGAGAAAAACAGTAGAGCCGAATATCAGCCGGGACCCGCATTTTTTATCCCTTAAGCCTGTTCACGATAATATCAGACACCTTTCTGCCTGAGCGCATCATTCCGCCGAAGATGGGTCCCATCCTTGGACCGCCGAAGGCGTTGTTTGCCGCCATCCCGGTTACATAGAGCCCCGGAAATACCTCACCCGTGTTTTCCACGGTAAAATGCTCTCCCCTGGTTGCCCAGAGAGGCATCTCCCCCACCACATCACCGGTGCTGGTATTGAGCCTGACATTCAGTTTCCGGGCCACATTGCGGCATATCTCAGCCGGATGACCTGTTCCGTCCACAACAAATGATGCCCTGATCCCCAGGGGATCAACCGGAAGCTCCAGCTTTTCCACTGTGGACCAGCTCAGCACAAGGCCCGATACCTTGGTATTGCCGTCTTCTTCCCTGAAAAGCACGTCCGTCGCCCTGATGAGATTAAAGATCAGGGTACCCTCCTTAACGCATCTTGAGGCCAGGGTCGCAGTCGCCTCGATGCTGTCCATGGTGAAATAACCATTTCCCTTGTCCGCGCACTTTATTCCAAGCTCCTCGACAATGCCGAGGGCGTCTTCCTGGATCACTATCTCGTTAAACATCATGCCGCCGCCCCACATGCCCCCTCCAGGGGCAAGCTTGGCCTCGAATATCGCAGCCTTCACCCCGGCCTTCCCCAGGTAATAACCTGCCACCATGTTGGCAGGTCCCGCGCCGACCAGTGCGACATCCAGCTCAAGGTTATCGAGCAGTTTATCCTTGTACGATTCAATAATAGATCTTGATATAATGACATCATCTATTTCCATTAAAAACCCTCCGTAAACAATAGTTCCCTTTTTTCACTCTGTTCAAATGCGCATGAGATTGTGTTTTATAGTCGACAAGGTTTCTTAAATAACACATTATCCCATAACGGTTCAACGTGAAAGGGGACATCCTGATCAGACATCAAGAGGTAATGCGCGATGTATAAGTCTCAGTCGTTGCTCCTTGGCGCCTTACATATCATACCCCGCCGGTAGCCGGGGCTTCGTCCAAATCCATTGGTCTTCAGACCGATATTTGAATTAGACGGTGGATTCGCTTGTCCCCTGATCTACCAGGGCCAGATCTTTTCAAGGTATTCCAGGCCCGGCCAGAGGTCTTCCTCTTTATGAGGCTCAAGAGTCACATCCGGCGGGGCATCACGGGTTTCCCTCATGCCCAGGAACAGCCCTTTAAAATCGATTACTCCTTTTCCAGGTGCCAGGTGTTCATCTTTTACCCCGAAATTGTCATGAAGATGAACCTTGTCCAGGTAGGCACCGAGTGATTCCAGCCATGTACGATCGCTTATACCGCTGAACGCCCGCTGATGACCCGTGTCAAAACAAAAACCTGTATCGTTCCTGTCAAGTGATTCCAGGACCATCCTTATCTCCCGAGGATCATGCTCATACACGTTTTCAAGCATCAGTCTGCAACCCTGACCCTTCAAAAGGCCGCAAAGCCGGGACCAGGTACCTATGCTTCTCTTTATCCACTCCGCTTTTTCAAAGCCGTACCTTTTTTCATCGTAACCTGCATGAAACACGATATTTTCCGCCTTGAATATGGATACCGCTCTTACTGTCTGCTCAAGACGCATCCAGGTAACCTTTAAAATTTCCCGATCCAGGGAGCCGGGGGAAAGATCAAAAAAAGGGCCGTGCAGCGTGACTCTCAAGCCATGCCTTTCAAGCCTGCTGGATATTCCAGCGGCCTCACCCGGGTCCAGTTCATCCAGTGAAGAGGCGTCAAGGCCTATCTCAGGGTTCAGGCCCTGCCTGATGAAAAGATCCAGATACCTGTCCCTGAGCATCTTAAACGGCACGCTTATCTGGATCTTTTCTTTTATTCTGGACATAATGTAAAATCCCTTTTAGTAAAGAATTCTTAAGACAGGGAGGCCCGTTGCAGGTAATCCTGAAAATCAGCAGGTAGAGAAAAGATGAAATCTTATTACATCGATGAAATATCGGAAAAGGATATGCAGACTGTCGGGGAATATCTCAAGACAGAAGGTTTTTCCTCCTCACTTGAAAAGATCTTCTGGATCCCCTTGCCTGACGAATTGCTGTCTCCTCTGCAGTCTGAGCATAAACAATGCCAACCCCATGTCTTTGCCCTAGAGCTGGGAAAAGGGTGGATAAAGGCGGAAATGTTCGTTCGCAGCCTCAAAAACATGAGATGTACCTGCCCCGGGTACTGTGAGGAGGGGCAAAGGGGCTATGTTATGTCCTTTGTTGAAAATCTGATCGGAAGGCTGGGTATCGGCACATGAACGGGCACGCCTTTTTCCACCGATTGCCCCTTTAGCTAAAAAACTTAAAGGCTCAAACAGGGTCTATTCCGCTATTAGCGCCTTTCTGATTTCCTCCTTGATAGCCATGGAGGCGTTCTTGTCCCCCAGATATCCTACTCTTATTGATACCTCGGTTTCTTCCGACGATTTGTAGTTCACCTTGATGGTAACGGGCTTATGATCGACCCTTTTTGCATAAATTTTTCCGGTTGTTACATCATGTTCTTCAAGCTCTACCCTGAAGTTCATATCCTTCATGGCCTTTACGGTTGTATCCCAGGTTTTCGTAAAAGGAGCCTTGTAAGTCACCAGGAGCGACCCCTGATAATACTTGAAACCGGCTACGCCTGCGGCTCCGCCCGCCAGAAAGACTGCAGGGGCGCAGCTTACCATGAATAAAAACAGGCTTAGGACGGTTAAAAGGCCTTTCAATTTTCGCATAACAAAACCTCCGTTTTTTTACTGTAACAGGTCCTGCCCTAAAAAAACCCTCATATAAAAGAGATGAAAATATCTTATGAACCTGATCAGCTTTGAGAATTTTTAATACTGCTTATTTATACTCCTGTCAATAGAGGATTACCCCAAATCCAGCTTCTAATTCGGTATCGGCATTAAAATCAATGGTTTTGGCGCACCTGGGTACCGTCAAGGTGCCGGATGTCAAACGCCGATGAACAATGCCTGAGGTGTATGAATGATACGCCGCAAGGCTGAGCAATCAAAGGCAATCCCGCTTAAGCGGGTGAGATGATACCTCGATGGTGGATCGGGGATTATGGGTTTGACTTGAGCTCCGCTATTTGATAGCTTTTCTTCTTCTTGTTTAAAGAATTCATAACCTTGTAAAATAAGGATTTTTTGATATAGCTGATCCCACCGAAGGCGGCAGGAACTGATAAGACCGTCAATTTTTATGGAGGCACTTTTCATGGATTACAAGCAGACGCTGAATCTCCCGAAAACCGAATTCCCTATGAAGGCAAATCTGGTAAAGAAAGAACCGGAGATGCTCGCAAAATGGGATGAAATCGATCTGTACCAGTTGATACGAAAGGCTTCCGATGGAAGGAAACCTTACATGCTGCATGACGGCCCCCCCTATGCGAACGGCAACATACACATGGGAACCGCCTTTAACAAGATATTAAAGGACATAATCGTCAAATCAAGACAGATGGCGGGCTTTGATGTCCCTTACGTACCAGGCTGGGACTGCCACGGTCTTCCTATCGAACACAAGGTGGACGAGCAGCTCGGGGAAAAAAAGAAGAGCATGTCCCAGGCCGAAATCAGGGGGGTGTGCCGAAAATATGCTGAAAGCTTCATCGACATTCAGCGCGATGAATTCAAACGTCTCGGTGTTATGGGTGAATGGAACCGTCCCTATCTCACCATGAATTATCCCTATGAAGCCACGATAGTAAGGGAATTCGGAAAATTCGCCTTGAACGGCAATCTGGTGAGGAGCAAAAAGCCGATATACTGGTGTATATCGTGCGAGACCGCCCTGGCCGAAGCGGAGGTGGAGTATGCAGATCACTCCTCACCTTCCATCTTTGTCAAGTTTCCCATGATTTCAGATCTTGGCGACAAATTTCCTTCTCTCAAGGGGAAAGACGTTTCGGTGGTCATATGGACCACCACGCCCTGGACCATGCCTGCCAATCTTGCCATAGCGCTTCATCCCGTTCTGGAATATGTCGCGGTGGAAATCCCGACCGGCGAGATCCTGATCCTTGCCGAGGGCCTGCTGAGGGTCTGCATGGATACTTTCGGCATATCCGGATACAAGGTGCTTGAGCGATTTAACGGCCCCGAACTTGAGCATATGCAGGCGAGGCATCCGATATATGACAGGCCTTCGTTGATAGTGCTGGCCCCTTACGTGACCCTGGAGGCGGGTACTGGCTGCGTGCATACCGCCCCCGGTCACGGCAGAGAGGACTATGAGACGGGGCTGCTGTATAATCTGGACGTATACTCGCCGGTTGACGCGGAAGGCAGGTTTACGCCTGACGTGGAATTTTTTGCGGGCATGAATGTGTTTGAGGCAAACAGGGCGGTAATCGACAAACTGGATGAACTGGGCGCCCTTTTAAAGGAGCAGAAGATCACTCATGAATACCCCCACTGCTGGCGGTGTAAAAAACCTGTCATATTCCGATCCACCGAGCAGTGGTTCATCTCCATGGAGAAAAACGAACTCAGGAAAAAGGCGCTTGATGCGATCGATACGGTCCGGTGGTTCCCATCCTGGGGCAAAGACCGTATATACAGCATGATAGAGAAAAGACCCGATTGGTGCATCTCCAGACAAAGGGCCTGGGGTGTTCCGATCACCATGTTTTTCTGCAAGGAGTGCGGCGAAATGATCATCTCACAGGAGATTATCGATTTCATAGCCGACAAGGTGGAAAAAAAGGGTGTGGACATATGGTTCACAGACAACGAAAAGGACCTGCTTCCTCCCGGCACCAGATGTACCGCCTGCGGAAGTGATAATTTTCAGAAAGAAACGGACATCCTCGATGTATGGTTTGACTCGGGTGTCAGCTACGCGGCCGTAATGGAAAAGCGCGACTACCTCCAAAGCCCGGCTGATCTGTATCTCGAGGGAAGCGACCAGCACAGAGGCTGGTTTCACAGCTCCCTTCTATGCTCTGTCGGCACCAGGGGTGAGGCCCCTTACAGGGCCGTTCTGACCCATGGTTTTGTGGTGGACGGCACCGGCAAGGCCATGCATAAGTCTGCGGGAAACGTCATAGCCCCAGCTGACATGATCAAGCAGTACGGGGCGGAGATCCTGAGGCTGTGGGTGGCGGGTGAAGACTACAGGGACAATATCCGCCTTTCAAAAGAGATACTTCAGAGGCTCACGGAGGCATACAGAAGGATAAGAAACACCTGCCGCTACATGCTGGGAAACCTGAGCGATTTTGACCCTGAAACGGACAGTGTTCCGTACCGGGACATGCAGGAGCTTGACCGATGGGCGCTCAACCGGCTGCAGGAGCTCAGCGAACGGGTGCTGAACGCCTATGATAAATTCGACTTTCATGTGGTCTATCACAGCCTTCATAACTTCTGCGTGCTCGATCTGTCTTCCTTCTACCTGGACATAATAAAGGACAGGCTTTACACCTCTCCCCCCAAATCATCACAGAGAAGATCCGCCCAAACCGCCATGCAGGAGATCCTGGATGTGCTTGTAAGGCTAATGGCACCTGTCCTGGCCTTTACGGCGGAGGAAATCTGGCAGTACATGAAGGTCGAAAACAGGCCTTTGAGCGTTCACGCGGACCTCTTCGTGCCTGTCCGGGAAGAGTACAGGGACACCGAACTTGCCGATAAGTGGGAGGAGATAATATCGGTCAGAAGAGAGGTCACCAGGGCTCTTGAAATAGCGAGGAAGGAAAAACAGATCGGCCACTCTCTCGATGCAAGCGTGACCCTGGGGCTTGCCCCCGCCCTCATGGAAAAGATAGCCCCCTACAGGGAGCAGCTCAGATCGATATTTATCGTATCCTCTGTGGAACTGGTGGATATCGAACGGCTTGAAGGGAGCGAAGAAAGCGAATCGGTTCCGGGACTCAAGATAAAGGTCGGAAGCTGTTCCGATACCAAGTGCGAGCGCTGCTGGGTTCACGACCCCACCGTAGGCGATAACGGCGCTCATCCTAAAATATGCCGGCGCTGTCTTTCCGCCCTGGCCCAGATGGAGCTGATTGAGGATTGAAGAAAAAATACCACCTCCTGATATGGCCTTTTATTGCGGTAGTTGTTCTGGATCAGATTTCAAAGGCGGCCGTTATAAAGACCATTGAGATCCACGGATCGGTTAGTGTCATCCACGGTTTTTTTCAGATGGTGCATGTAAGAAACCGTGGCATGGCCTTCGGTCTCATGAACAGGGCCGATTCCCGGATAGGTCCCTACCTGCTGGCCGCGGCAAGCATCGTAACCATAGTCTTACTGATCTACTGGTTCATGAGGAGAAAAGATCACGGCCATGCAATCACCCTGGCTCTTTCTTTAATATTGGGGGGGGCCGTCGGAAACCTGATAGACCGGGTGAGATTCAACGAAGTGGTCGACTTTCTGGACTTTTACATAGGAAGCTATCACTGGCCCGCCTTCAATATCGCGGACGCAACCATCACCGCAGGGACTTTCCTCCTGGCATTCTGTATATTATTTCAAAAAAAGGAGTAAAAAGTAAATTCGCTTGTCATGAAAAATATATCTGAATCAATCCTGACGGACATCGAAAAAATCAGGGACCTGGCGCCCCTGGTCCACAACATAACAAATTACGTGGTAATGAACTCCACGGCAAATGCACTTCTGTCACTCGGCGCATCCCCAGTCATGGCCCACGCGCTAGAAGAGGTCGAGGATATGACCTCCATCGCCGGCACCCTTGTGATAAACATAGGCACCCTTAGCCCCGGCTGGGTATCCGCCATGCACAAGGCGGCAGAAAAGGCGTCTCAACTCAAAAAACCGATCGTGCTCGACCCTGTCGGCGCGGGTGCTACCGGCTACAGGACCTCTTCGGTAAACGAGCTTATAGAGACCGCCGTTCCCGCCGTCATAAGGGGAAACGCCTCTGAGATAATCGCGCTTGCCGGAACGGATAGCAATACAAAGGGAGTAGACAGCACTCAGTCATCCGAGGCGGCCGTTGACGTGGCAAAGGCACTTTCAAGGCGGCTCGGCTCCGTCATAGTGGTAAGCGGTGCCGTAGATTTCATTATCCGTGATGATGAATCGGCAAAGGTCCTTAACGGAGACCCTCTCATGGGAAGAGTCACCGGCATGGGCTGCACTGCCACGGCCCTTATAGGCGCATTTCTCGCGGTAAACCCCGATCCGTTCAATGCGGCCGCCAACGCCATGGCCGTGATGGGCATGGCAGGTGAAACGGCGGCATTAGGCGCCGAAGGCCCCGGCACCTTTCAGGCACGGTTTCTTGACGCCCTCTACCGACTTGAAGAACAGGATGTCACGGAACGGATAAGGGTTGAATAATGGATTCACCTCTCCCCAGGCTCTATCTTGTAACCGACCGGAACCTGTGTAATTCAAGGCCGCTTGATGAGGTTGTCGCGCTTGCCGTAAAAGGAGGCGCAGGCATGGTTCAGCTGCGTGAAAAGGCGATTTCCACCAGAGACTTTGTGGAGCTTGCCCTTAAAATAAAAAGGATTACCTACCCCCTCGGCATCCCCCTTATAATCAACGATCGTATCGACGTGGCCCTTGCCGCAAAAGCGGACGGCGTCCATATAGGCCAGAGCGACATGCCGTACGGGATGGCAAGAAAATTGATGGGACCAGATGCCGTAATAGGCCTTTCGGTGGAATCAATGGATGAGGTCATGGAGGCACAGGACTTTGCAGTCGACTACCTGGGGGTAAGCCCCGTGTTTGCCACTCCCACAAAGACCGACACAAAGGTGGAGTGGGGGCTTGAAGGGATTACAAAGATTAAGGAGATATCCAGACACCCACTGGTTGCCATAGGCGGAATCAATTCGCGAAACGCGGTTCGGGTGGTTGCAGCCGGAGCCGATTGTGTGGCTGTTGTCTCGGATATCTGTTCCGCCTCTGATCCTGAAAAATCCGCAGCAAACCTTATTGATGCATTTAAATAGGCCTTTGGAGAATTGACATGGGAACAAGATACCTCCGCGCCCTTTCCATAGCAGGCTCGGACTCGGGCGGGGGCGCTGGCATACAGGCGGACCTGAAGACCTTTTCCGCCCTCGGATGCTACGGCATGACCGTCATAACGGCCCTGACCGCCCAGAACACGACCGGAGTGAGCGGCATACACCCGGTACCTCCCGAATTTGTGGAAAAACAGCTGGACGCGGTCTTCAGCGATATCGGGGCGGACGCGGTAAAAATCGGCATGCTCTACTCGGCGGAACTGATTGAAAAGGTGGCCTTTAAACTGAGGCGATATAACGCGCAAAACATCGTGCTCGACCCGGTCATGGTCGCGACAAGCGGAGACAAACTGCTTCAGGACGACGCGGTAGAGGCCATCATAAGATATCTCATGCCCCTTGCCGCGGTGGTGACCCCGAACCTTCCCGAGGCCTCCATACTGGTAAACAGGGATATAGTCAATCTTGACCAGATCAGGGAGGCGGCCCGGGAACTTGCGACACATGGCAGCAAAGCCGCACTTATAAAAGGAGGGCATCTTGCCGAAGGGGAATCAAGCAGCGATCTTCTCTACATAGCGGATGAGAAACGATTCCTGACGCTTGAGGATGAACGGATACGGACCGCCAATACCCATGGAACAGGCTGCACTCTGTCCTCGGCCATAGCGGCTTATCTGGCGAGGGGTCTTGATCTTGCGAATGCCGTCAAAAGGGCGAAGACATACGTCACGGAGGCCATCAGGGCCGGGGCGCGATATGAAATAGGAAAGGGACACGGACCAGTAAAACATTTCTACAGGCAGTGGGATAATCCCTCAGGATAGCCTGACCTTTCACGAGATAAGCAGACGGCATGCCAGGGCATACAAGATTTTTTTACTACGCCTTTTTAAAAGGTTTTTCCTGTTCCCGCTTTTTGAGATTCTTTTTCCTGCGCCGACGCCTTCTTTCTATCTCTCTTTTTCTCTCGATTTTCTTATGGCTTGCCATTTTCTAAAAGCTCCTTTCCGGATCCTTTTCCGGTGAACCTATCCGATGATCTCAAGACTCAGGTCCGCCGCCTTGACTGAGTGGGTAAGCGCCCCCACGGATATAAAATCAACGCCGGTTTTTGCGACCTCTTCGATATTATCCAGCGTGATGTTGCCGGATGCCTCGATAACCGCCCTTTTATCCACAAGCATTACCGCCTCTTTCATCTGATCAATGCCCATGTTATCAAGCATTATTATGTCCGCGCCCCCCTCAAGCGCCTGCCTTACGCCAGCTATATCAACCACCTCTATTTCCACCTTCAGGGTGTGGGGCGAATTGGCCCTTGCAAGCTCGATCGCCTGTTTTATGGAACCTGCAGCGGCTATATGGTTATCCTTTATCAGTATCCCGTCAAACAGACCAAGCCTGTGGTTCCGGCCCCCGCCCGTTTTGACTGCATATTTGTCAAGAAGCCTCAATCCGGGCACCGTCTTTCTTGTATCAAGGACCATGGCACCGTACGGAACCGCCTTTTGCACGTAACGCATCGTCTGAGTGGCTATCCCGCTCATCCTCTGGAGGAAATTAAGCGCTGTCCTTTCAGCCTTCAGGATCGGCATAAGGGGTCCTTCAATCACGCATATCCTTTCATCCGGGCCGATAAGGGCGCCCTCGGGGAAAAGCACTTCAAATGCCGTCTCTGCGCTCACAAGCTCAAACACCTTTTTGAAGACAGGTATGCCGGCCAGCACGCACTCGCTTCGACTCAGCAGCTCCGCCCTCCCCTTTGCGTCAGGGGCAAGGATACTCTCGGAGGTCACGTCACCTGCGGCCGCATCCTCTTCAAGGGCCGTCATTATAAGCTTTTCAATAAAGGGATTGTTTTCAATCATTGATCGACTCGAAAAATTTCAGGTTCTGGTTAAGTTTTTCCAGCTTCAACACCCAGGCCTCCACCTTAGCTTTCACCTCGCGTACTATCTCTTTGGGCGCTTTTTTCAGGAAACCCTCGTTTGCAAGCTTTTTCTGTGAAAGGGACATCTCCTTTTCAATCTTCGCTATCTCTTTATTGAGCCTTCTCTTTTCCTCTTCAAAATCGATCAACCCCTTAAGAATCACGTGCGCCTGTATCCTTCCGTAAACCGCAGTTGCGGAGGCATCAGGCTTTGCCATGCCTGATTCTACGGCAAGCTCCCCGGCCCTGGCCAGTGTTTTTATATGCGATGAATTTCTCTTGATGATCTCCGCCTCAGAGTCGTCCGGCACATCCATTACTACATTCAATTTCTTGGACGGCGGTATGTTCATCTCACCCCGTATATTTCGAATACCGGTAATGACACCCATCAGAAGAGCCATCTCCTTTTCGGCATCCTCGTCGAGCACGAACTCGTCAGCCTCAGGGAACCTGGCGGCCATTATACTGCCTTCGGTCCCAGGCAGTTTCTGCCATATCTCCTCAGTCACAAAGGGCATAAAGGGATGGAGAAGTTTCAGAGAAGCCTTGAGGACCTCAAGCGAAGTCCTGGCGGCGGAGCGCTTCAGTGCCTCGTCCTGTCCGTACAGATTCTGTTTCGCCATCTCCAGATACCAGTCACAAAGTTCATGCCATACGAACTGGTAGCACAGGGCTGATGCCTCGTTGAACCGGTACTCATCGATCGCCTTTGAAATCTCCCCACTCACGCGCCCAAGCCTCGACAGAATCCATTTTTCCTCAAGAGTACCCGACCTTTCCGACTCCGAAGCGACAAGCTCAGGGTCAAGATTGATGAGCACGAAGCGCGCGGCGTTCCATATCTTGTTTACGAAGTGGCGGTACCCTATGATCCTTTCCTCTGAAAGCTTTATATCCCTTCCCGGTGCGGCCAGCGCCGAAAGAGTGAAGCGGAACGCGTCGGTTCCGAATTCGTCCATTACCTCGAGAGGATCGATTACGTTGCCCTTTGACTTGCTCATCTTTTTGCCTTCCGCGTCTCTTACCAGGGCATGGATATAAACCTCCTTGAACGGGACCTTTCCCATGAAGTGGAGTCCCATCATCATCATCCTGGCCACCCAGAAGAAGAGGATATCAAAACCCGTGACCAGGACCGATGTCGGGTAATAAAAATCAAGTTCCTTTGTCTTGTCCGGCCAGCCGAGCGTTGAAAAAGGCCACAGTCCCGAGCTGAACCAGGTATCGAGTACATCGGTTTCCTGGACAAGCCGCCGGCTTTTACAGGCCTTACAGGTCACGGGCGCCTCTTTTGCCACATGCACCTCTCCGCACTTTTCGCAGTACCAGGCGGGTATCCTGTGACCCCACCAGATCTGTCTGGAAACGCACCAGTCCCTGATGTTATCCATCCACTCGAAGTATACTCCTTCCCAGTTCCCCGGAAATATGCGGGTATTTCCTTCCTTTACCGCCCTGCTCGCGACCTCGGCAAGCGGCTTAGTCTTAACGAACCACTGTTTGGAAAGAAGAGGCTCAATCATGGTCTTACAGCGGTAGCAGTGTCCTACCGCGTTTTGGTAGAGCTCCATTTTAACAAGCTGCCCCGACTCCTTCAGGTCCTCGACTATCTTCTCTCTGCATTCAAACCGGTCCAGTCCGGTATAGGAACCCGCAAATTCATTCATGCGCCCGTCTTCGTCAAACACCTTTATCCTTTCAAGGCCATGCCTGTTTCCTATCTCAAAGTCATTGAGATCATGGGCGGGTGTGATCTTGAGAGCACCGGTACCGAACCCGACATCCACGTATCCGTCATATATCACCGGAATCGGTTTGTTCAATATCGGAAGAAGCACATGTTTGCCGGAAAGATCGCGGTAACGCTCATCCTCCGGATTGACAGCCACGGCCGTATCACCCAGCATGGTCTCAGGCCTGGTAGTAGCCACTATCAGGTGACCGTCGCATTTTTCAAAGGGATATTTTATGTAATAGAGGAAGCTGTCACGATCTTCGTGTTCGACTTCGATATCGGCAAGCGCTGTGTGGCATCTCGGACACCAGTTTATAATATAATCACCGCGGTAAACGAGTCCTTCTTCGTAAAGCCTTACAAATACCTCCTTTACGGCCCTGGACAAACCCTCATCCATGGTAAAGCGCTCCCTGCTCCAGTCACACGCGCAACCAAGCCTCCTGAGCTGGTTAAGGATGAGGCCTCCGTATTTTTTTCTCCACTCCCACACCATTTCGATGAATTTGTCACGGCCGACTTCGTGCCTGTCCGTACCCTTTTCCGCCAGTGCTCTTTCCACGACGTTCTGTGTGGCGATACCGGCATGATCCGTGCCGGGTTGCCATAGCACGTTGAAGCCCTTCATCTTCTTGTACCTGCACAGGACATCCTGCAGGGTATTGTTCAACGCGTGACCCATGTGAAGGGTGCCGGTTACATTGGGAGGCGGAATGACTATGCAAAACGGGGTGCCCTCACCTTCCACATCCCCCTTGAAATGACCGTTTTCCTCCCAGTATTCATACCATCTCTTTTCAGCATCGCTGTGCTCATAGGCCTTGGCCATGATCTCGTCGTTCATAAGTAAGTGACTCCTTGCTCTGTAATCCCCCTGCGGGGGACAGGCATTAAATTCTCCGCCCCTTGAGGCAAAATTAAATATTTTGCGGGTATTTCATTTTTTAATCGGTTAATCTACCAGTAACATTGAGCTTCATCAACTGCAATAAAGCCGCGCCCGGAAAAATCAAAAAGGGGGTTGCATCCTTCACAACCCCCATATCTATTGCAATATAAACCAGATTAGAATCAGGATGTTCATTAAACCGTAAGTTTATTTCGACTCGGCCTCGATGCTCTCCTTGAGGGCATCGATAGCCTCTCTTATTACTTTCTCAGCAACATCGGAGACTGTTTTACGGACCACCTTTTCAACGGTTCTTTCAACCGCGGCCGTTATAATCTCTTCAAGCCTCTCCTGAGGGATAACGGCTGAAATCCCCGCCTCCTGCGGGACCTCAAGCTGCTCAGCTTTTTCAATTTCTTCACTCAGGGGATCAACCGTTTCGCTGAAATCCTCCAGAGGTATTTCAGGGGGCATCTTGTCTTCTTCGTCTTCTTCAAGCTCGATATCTTCAAGAAACGACTCCTCCTCGCTTTTGATAAACGCCGGTACAGGAGAAATCACATCTTCAAAGGCCGTGTCAGAAGCGGCTTGCTCATTCGGTTCAATCTCATCGAGGTCCTCAAAGGCGGTATCAGCCAGGTCGTTTTCAAGATCAGTAAAATCAAGATCCCCGGGGTCTTTCTCTTCACCAGCTGGGTCGCTTTCAGGAGCAGCCTCAAGATCATATCCTTCGTCCAGGTCCAGATTCTCTTCAATCATGTCGTCGTCCAGAAGTACTGCGATGTCATCTTCAGCCTCATCAGGTTCTTTCTCTTCTCCATCTTCTAAAATGATATCGGTAAGTTCTATGACATCATCTTCCATATAATTTTTGTCATCGGAAAGGCCCTCAAATTCAAACTCCGGAGAATCATCCTCTCCGTTTTTGCTGCCGTCAAAAAGCTCATCATCGGTTTTCATAGACATACTCCATATGCCGTCAAAAAAACTGTTTTAAGGAACAAAATCTGCCCGCTAGATAGCACAGGGCCACTATATTGTCAAGATATTGAAATCTATTCCAAATCTCCATGAATCGAGCTTAAAAGCGAATTTATCCCCAAGGTCAACAAAAAAACCGCCGTGCGCATGGGAAAACCCCGCCCCAGAAAAAGCAGAGATCAAGGGCATCGCATTCGATCAAGTATCCTTGATTTTGATAAAAGAATCTGCTAGCGTCATAATTTTACGGGCGATTAGCTCAGCTGGATAGAGCGTTGGTCTCCGGAACCAGAGGTCGCGCGTTCGAATCGCGCATCGCCCGCCAGAAATAAAAAGGCGTTTGATTGTCTTCACAATGCAGCCCCTTTTTATTTTCGACCCTGCTTCCAACCTGACTCAAAAATTTCCCGGCGTGTAGATTATCATCTCTTAAATGCGTTGCCCCCCATAACCCTTCCAATCGCTATAGGGCACGTCCGCGGTTTTTTCTTTCGACTGGACCAGTAAACCGCGACAGGGGCACCCGACTTATCGACCCTGAGCCAGACGGTTCCAACGCCCACACCGCTATCGCCTTTCCTCCGCGTATCGCGTGCGTGCCCGCTGCGGGATGAATCAAGTATAACCACACGAACAGCCCCGTCTTTTTCCTTAACAGGCCTTTTCATAACAATAGCAACATGCCCTGTACTCCCTTTCCGGGGGCAGGGCTCCCTTTTCCAGGCAATGAAATCACCCGGCTCCGCCTCCACCAGCTTAAGGACGCGCTGCCAGCCTTTACGGGTATCTTTGGTCGGCGCCTCTAAAAAGGTGTCGTAAAAATTTGCCGCGCGTGCGTGCGTACGGTTTGCATCAGCCGTCACAAGGGAAAGGGATGCGGGTGCGGCCCTTTTGAGGATGTAGCAGGCAAGAGAAGAGCAATCCAGGATATAGGTCCCTGATTTTTCATCCACCCTGGCCTTATGGCTGTACCGGCTAGATCTGAGGTTGGAAACTATCCGCCTTGCCTCATTAAAGACCCGGGATGAAGAAGATGGGGAAACTGAGGTAATTTTTTGTTCCGAAGGGCAAGATCCTGAAGGGAAAAACAGGAAAAGAAAGATGAGGGCTATTTGAATAATGCATTTTTTCATATGACATTTAACCTGGAGCCCAGCCACCTTGACCCCCTATTCAGCGCGATTCAAGACGATCTGATCGGGATATGAACTTTAAATTACAGCGACTTTCCGCTTATAATGCTATCGTATTTTTCCTTTTTAAGTACATGGTAAGTGCCGGTGGCGGTGGTGCACGCGGCCTTTTCACTGTTTAGGAGTTCGGCAAGCATTTTCACCTTTGCCCCCTTCCTTGACAGTACGCGGCATGTAACTCTTATCTTCTCCCCTGATACATAAACGGGCATCAGGAACCTAACCTCAAGGCCTGAGGTGACGGCCATCTCCTTTGTGAAGACATAACAGGTCCATCCCATTATCTCGTCAAGAAGACCCATCTGGATTCCGCCATGAAGGATCTTCCCCTGGCCTACAAAATATTGAGACGGCCGGTATTCAGTTGATACCTCCTTCTGTTTTTCATCACAGTAAAATTTCAGCTTGAGTCCATTTTCGTTGTCTCTTCCGCAGAAAAAACAGCTATTATCAGGATATGGATCAGCTATTAGCTTTTTCATAGAATCTCCATTACGTTTTCAAGAGGAAAATCTCAACCCGCTCCTTTCCTTTCCCGATATTCTTTCTTTTCAATCTTATGTCTCCCACTTCGCCAGTCTTTTTAAGGTGCGTGCCGCCGCACGCAACTTGGGCAAAACCATCTACTTCCCAGCACCGCCTCTCATTCTCCTCATTAATGAAAAAACTTCTGATGACGCGGTTTGATTCAACGATCCTGTCCACACCGACCGCGATTTCAGGCAGCAAAGAAGAAATGCTTTCAGGCCATCTGAAATCAATTCTCGCCTTGTTTTCCCCTATGTGAGCACCTATCTTTTGTACTCCCTGCAGGCTCTTATACATAAGTTCAAGTACAATTTCCGCTGCAAAGTGAAGGCGCATGAGCCTGTATCTCCGCCCCCATTCTATGCGAACCGTTACAGTATCGCCTTGCTTGAGCAAATGATCTTCGCTAAGTCGATACTCGATTTTCCTTCCGAGCCTGGAAGCCGAGACTACCTGATAACTTCCGATCGTTCCTCTGTCGCTTTCCTGCCCGCCGGAAAACGCGTAGAACACGGTTTCTTCAACCGAAACATCCGGGCCTTTAACAGATGTTATAAAGGTCTCATTGCTCGTCTGATATGGATCTTTCCAGAATAGTTTCTTTGTCATCAGATTAACCGTTTTATATCAGAAAATCATTAGTTGAGTGGAGGCCGACCCGACCGTCAGGACTCTTTGCCGCTCACCCAATTTTTTACAGGCGGCTGAAGGTCATTGTGATCTTTCAGCCGATTTATTAAGCGCTCCTTTTGTTGCCTAACTTGACATCTACCTGGATTGTATAGCAATCTATAAAAATAAAGCTTGGAGAACAGACGTCTTACCGAAATTTTCAGCATTGTGATTTTCATCAGCGTATCATGGAGACACCCGGACCTTGGTCCTTAAGTGAAAGGAGACCATTAAATGATGAAGAAAATCGAGACCTGTGAGAAAAACGGTTTTAATGAAGAAAGAATGTCAAATTTTCTGGTGCATGACTCCCCCTACATGAAGGTCTTAAGCTTCAATTTCAGGGGTGGACAGGACCTGCCGATCCACTCGCATGACATAGACGGGCAGTTGTGCCTGGTTGTAATTGAAGGCAAAGGGCAGTTTCTGGGAAAAGACGGCAGCACTAGTTCCGCAAAGCCTGGAGACGTTCTCATATCAGATATCAGCGAGCCGCACGGCCTGCGAGCGTCCACCGACATGCGCGTGCTGGTCACGATAGCTCCGCCCATATGATTCTTCTCATAAGGAACCACGGGAGATGAAACGGATCTAAAAGGTAACCACCTTATCCGCCTCCATTGACAGTTCATACAGGTCGTCCATCCACCCGATAGGACATGAACTCGATCCCACCAGACCGTGGGATTTCATGCAGACGCCTCAGACGTAAAAGTCACCTTCAAATTGATTCATCTGTCCAAGCACATCGAACTGTTCCGTGCCCGCGGTCTCGAATTTAACCCCTTTTCCGAGCATAAAGACGCTTGTTTCATCACCCTTTTTTACGGCCACATTGGCAAGTCTCATGGCATTGTAGATCGTCTCGCCGTCATCCGTTGAAATGATAAAAAGGACGTTCATAGGGTTTCCCCTGTTTCAGAAAATTCCTGTCTTTTCAATTTTTAATTTTCTCCATTTCCTACTGTCCCTGTCGCTCTACCCTCCGGAAGTTCCACCCGACCCTGTACCTGGTTTTTCCCTCCTCTTTCGGCTTTTTTTTCATCCTCGGAGTCATCTTGTCTATCTTGATCACGATCGAGCCGGGGATACCCTCCTTTTCCCATGAATGACTCCAGCTGGTCCAGGGTCTCTAAAAACAGCACAGGCGAAGATTCAATGTTTTCCAGACATGCTATTTCTGCATGAGCACCATGTTTACCATGGATTTTTGCCCGGTCCCCGTTGCCTTGATCATTATCTGGGACGCGCCCTTTTTAAGCTGAATCACTGCGAGAGGCCCTTGGGCCATGGACATCCCTGGCTTCCATCCCTTGGCGCTCAAGGCCTTCTTATAGAAATTGATCACATCTTCAGGGCCTGCCGGTGCCTCCAGATCGGCCGTACTGTTGGGGCCGAATGTCTTCTCCTTTAACACCTTGGCGCCCGGATAAAGCGGAGCCTCACCGTTTAACAGTTCACCACCGCCGGTCTCCTGTTCGGACGTCCCTACTGATGCGCCTTTATCACCGCCAGTTTTGGGTAAGGGAGCAACCTTCGGCTGGGCCACAGGCGCAGGTGCGGCAGGTTCTTTTTCCACAGGGAACTTTGCATTGACCGTAAGAGTCTTGCCCGATTCCAACTGAATATCCCTGATCTCCCGCACTGACCCCTCCTTTCGGTCTTCGACCTTGACGTAGTAGACACCGGGAAGAAGTCTGTATTCAGCAGGCCTTCCGTCCGCCCGGGCCCAGCCGTCTCCCATGTACTTGTCATCCTTTTGCTGGTAGAGCTTGACATAAGCCTTGTAAGACACACCGTTTTTGGTGGCCTTGACATTGAGAACTCCCCCTGCAACAAAGCTTGCAAACCTTTCAACCGTCTTATCCGGCTTGACCTCCACGTTTTCTATAATGACCTCAGGCCGCTGTTTAACGCTTGTGTCCTGGATCAAGATCTTGTAGATACCCGGCAGAAGTTTGTATTCTACTGGACTACCATCTTCCTTTGTCCAGCCGTCTCCCATGTATTTATTGTCTTCCTGACGAAAGACCTTCACGTAGGCCTTCATTGGTGCGTTATCTTTGATCGCCTTGACATGAAGGATGCCTCCAGCACCAAAGGTTGCAACTCGTTCCACCGTCTGGCCCGGCTTGACCTCCACGTTTTCAATAGTGACAACAGGACGCTCCGTCACGCTTGTATCCTGAACCTTTACCTTGTAGAGGCCGGGCAGGAACTTGAACTCCGCAGGCGTGCCGTCCTCCTTAGCCCAGCCGTCTCTCATATACTTGTTGTCTTCCTGACGAAAGACCTTTACATAGGCTTTCATAGGCGCATTTTTCTTTACAGCCTTTACGTGAAGGATGCCCCCCTCACCAAAGGTTGCAACTCGTTCAACAGTCTCACCCGGTTTTACCTCTACATTTTCAATAGTGACAACAGGACGCTCCGTCACGCTTGTATCCTGAACCTTTACCTTGTAGAGGCCGGACAGGAACTTGAACTCCGCAGGCGTGCCGTCCTCCTTAGCCCAGCCGTCTCTCATATACTTGTTGTCTTCCTGACGAAAGACCTTTACATAGGCTTTCATAGGTGCATTTTTCTTTACAGCCTTTACGTGAAGGATGCCTTCGGTAGCAAAATTGGCCACGATCTCAGTGGTCCGGCCCTCAACCACTTCCACATCCTTTATATTCACAGTGGGTCTCTGAATGACACTCGTATCCTGGGCACAAATATCGTACATCCCCGGGGGAAGACGGAAGGCAGCTGGTTTCTCAGTGCTTGTCCATCCTTCCGCGACCCGTTTTTCCCCACCCTTGGTCAGAACCTGCACGTAGGCCTTGATAGGTTTTTCGTCTTTGATACATGTCACCTTTAAGCTTATCGGCGGTTTTTCCGCCGCCTTTTTCACTACAGCCTTTGCCGCCATCTGAAAGTCTTTGGCCGTCTTTGCCGTGAAATACTCACCGCCACCTGCCTTGGCCATGCACTCAAGCTGTGCCTTTTCTTCTTCTGTGACGTCAAATCCGATGACATGCATTACGAAATTTATCCCTGCCTCCTTGAGATCCTTGACCAGGCCGCAGGGGTCCGGATCACAGGTCTCTTTGCCGTCCGAAACAAGGATAATGGTGGTTTCGTCCTCCATCTGTTTGATACGCTCAGCCGTCATCCGAACCGACCGGGATATCGGGGTCTTTCCTTTGGGGCTCAGACCCTGAACTGTCTTTATAAGTTTCTTCTTGTCTATTTTGCCCAGAGGAACCAGTTCTTCCACGTCGTTGCAGTCACCCTTGCGCCTGTGCCCGTAGGCCACCAGGCCCACGACGGAATCATCCGGCAGGTCTTTGATGAGACCGCTCATGACCTCCTTGGCAATGGCGATCTTGGCCTTTCCTTCCACCCGCCCCCACATGGAGCCTGAGGCATCCAGGATAAACATTATATTGCCGGTAGAGGCCGTCTCTGGTGCTGCCTTTTGAGCGGCCTGGGCAGGTCTTGCAGGAGTGGGAGTTGTTGTTTTTTGAGCCTGAACTGTTTTTACATCTCCGGTCTCGCTCTTACCCTGGCACGCAAACTGCTCGATCTTGAAGACAATCCTGCCAGCTTCTCCTGAAAGAGAAAGGGTCCAGGGTTCCATTTCAGGCGGTATCTCCCAGGAGCGGTTCTGGTTATTTTTCAGCGCAAAACGGGCCGATTCGATGGCGTTCTTGTTCTTGTCCTGAACTATCAGGTTTGCCTTTGATATTGTTCCCGCTGGATTGTCCCCGGTGGCCGTGATCACGATACGTCTGTCAGGATCAAGGGATCGCCCTCTGCCTGAGCCCTTCTTTACCTCGATTATCTCGACCTTCGGCTTTCCCGGCCTCTTCTTCTTGGTAACCGTCGTTTGATGCCCAATGGCCTTTACCTCTTTGCTCCCTTCTCCGAACTGCTCCATTTTCAGACGGATCTGCCCGGACATACCGCTTACGGAAAGTGTCCAGGGCTCTTTTTCGGCAGGGATATCCCAGGTTCTGGTCTGTTCGTTTTTCAGGGTAAAAACCGCGCCTTCAATTTTTTTGTTCCTTTTATCCTGGACGGTCAGGCCCGCCTCGGACAGATCGCCTTTTGGGTTATCGCCTGTGGCAGTGATAACGATACTGCGATCAGGATCAAGGGAAATCCCCATCGCAGAGGTCTTCTTGATGACCAGGGTCTTCACGCTGGGCTTCCCTGATACGTATTTTTCCCGGGACGAGGTTCCGGAGGTAGGTTGGGGGGGACCTGCCGCCATTTCCAGTTTTGTAAAGCCTGCCGGGATCTTGAAAAGATCTGATTTTACAGTCCCTTCCTTGATATCTTTAAGCTCCATGACAGCGTTTTTGTTCAGTCCGAAGCGTTCCTCCCGGATGAGATGATTGAGCTTTTTTGCGATCCAGACCTTGGAGGCAGGTTTTGATTTTCCCGCCTCAATGTACATCACTGTTTTGCATTCATAACCGTTAACAGTTTCGACCGGGCCGGGCTTTTCCGTCATCCCCTTGCGGGTCATGGTCCATCCGACCAGAGGATTTGTCATCATGGTCTTTTTGATATCGGCAATTTCAACGTATTTTTTCATCTGGGGATTAAGTCCCCATGTCACACCGGTATCACGGTTTACAATGCTCGGATAGGGAGGCACGTTCATCGGCCCCTTTATCTTCTGGAGTCGGTACATACGGTCTTTGACATAGAGCTTATAGAGATATTCTCCTCCCGGTCCGGTTATAGCCATATCGGCCGTGAACTGGACTGCCTGTGCATGCGTAACTGAAAAGAACATGATTGAAACGACAAAAAATGCAACCAGGAAACCGAGAAGTCTTTTCTGTACCATTATTTCCTCCTATAGCCGTTGGTATTTCACATTTCCTATAAGCAGTGGACCCGCGCTATCGCTGAAAAGGGTTATGAAAGCCCCTCACCCCTACCCTTCTTCACAAATGGGGATAAGGGGTGAAGGTATGAGGGGTTATCGATTAAAAAAAACAGCCCTTGACATATGGCAAGCAAAAAAACCGCAGGCGGGTATTTCATTTCTCCGTACATATAGAATAGTTCGATTTGTTATATAATAAGGACTGGTTCATAAAAAGGCATTAAAAATGATCCGTAGTACAAGTTAGCGACCATGATAATGCAATAAATTTAATCATTTTTCAATAAACTCTTTTCCTTATAAATAATTTATTTAATAAAACAAACCATGGAAACATATACCGATTTAATACATTTGAGTTCATACTAAAAACTCATTCAGGACAAACAGATTTTCCAGTTAGAGACATCACTAATAAAAATGCCCGAACCGATGAAAATACTATCGGCACGGGCCATTTAAAGAATCTTATCTATTTGATATAACTATTTAAATGCTGTTACTCTAGAAGACACCGTCGTTAACGCTGAGAAAGCCGTTCTAAATTTTTTCTTACTTATAACAAGCCTTTTTCCACGCCTTTATTCCACCCAAAAGGGCCTTTACATTATTGTAGCCTTTATTGATATACTCTCCTGCCAGACCGGCAGATGTGGCCTCATTGGCTCACTTGCAATAAAAGATTATCTCGCTGTCCGTTGAAAGCCGTGGAAGCCTTTCTTCCAGTTCAGAGCGAAATATCGCGCCTTCAAGGATCTTTCCCTCACAAGCCTTGTCATCATATGCACAGACAAAAAGCGCCTCGCCCGAAACGACCTTCCGGTGCGCCTCCTCAACTCCTATTCGCTCAACCACAAGACCTTTCTTGGTCTGACTTGTCCAACCTGTTGATGAAGCAATAAACAGGGCAAACATTACGGAAACCACCAACACCACGGTGAAACCATAATTTTTTTTCATATATTGACCTCCTTTCCTGATATGACATATCCTGGGTTTATGATTCTCGAAAAGGAGCCCTGCCTTTGTCACCTAAACAAGACACGAACAACTGCCCCGCCCCGGAACCGCTCAGAAATCATCTGGGTGTTGTCATATTTCTGACCCTCCTTTTTCTGATATCATTTCTTGCCAGATTTATATTTTCTCCCCTCATGCCCTCTATTGAAAAGGACCTGGGCGTCACACACGCGCAGGCAGGCTCGCTTTTCATGGTCCTTTCGATCGGGTTCCTGACAGCTCAGCTGAGCTCCGGTTTTCTTACATCCCGGATACTTCACAGGGGCTCAATAATTACATCAGCCATTGCCATGGGGTTTTTCCTGATTCTCTTTTCTTTCCTCAGCTCCCTGAACCAGATTCGCCTGGTCATGGTGCTGCTCGGCATGGCCGCCGGGCTTCATCTTCCTTCCGCGGTAGCCACGATAACGGCCATGATAGATCGTCAGGACTGGGGCAAGGCCCTCGGGGTTCATCAAACCGCCCCAAGCATTGCCCTGGTAATGGGACCGCTTCTGGTTGTGGCACTGCCGCTTTCCTGGAGGACACTCCTTCTGCTGATAGGGATTTTATCCATTGCAGGAGGGATATCCTTTTTTATCTTTAACGGATCAGGAAGATTCCCCGGCCAGCAGCCCAGGCCTGCCAACGTGAAAGCGCTCCTTTCCTTGAAATCGTTCTGGATAATGGTCGCCCTGTTTTCCATGGGTATCGCTTCAAGTGCAGGGCTTTACACAATGATCCCGCTGTATCTTGCCTCGGAAAAGGGTTTTGATCCTGACACGGCCAATTTTCTTCTCGGTCTGTCCAGGGTTTCAGGTCTTTTCATAGTCATTGTTGCGGGATGGGTTGTCGACAGAATCGGTGAAAAAAAGACATTGTCAGGGGTCCTTTTTTTCTCCGGCCTGGGAACCATCCTCCTTGGCCTTGCTTCCTCAAAATGGATCGTTCCGGCGCTTTTTCTTCAGCCTCTTATTGCATCCGGTTTTTTCCCTCCCGGATTCGCGGCCCTTTCACGGATAGTCTCACCAAGTTTCAGAAGTCTTGCTACTTCGCTTGTAGTTTCGATCGGCTTTCTTTTTGGAGGTGGTATGGTGCCTATGTTCCTTGGGTTGATGGGTGAAAAGGGGAACTTCGGTCTCGGGATTGTGCTACTGGGAGCTTTTACCGGCTTGATCCCGGTACTTTCCCTTTTTCTCAGGTTAAAACAGATGGAGGAACCCGGCTGCTGACCAGGTCTCGGGGCAGATTCGACAACAGGAATGGACATTCATCAGCGGATGGAGGATTTTCAGTATTTTCTAACCCCTTCCGTCGTCACACGGTTCATCATCGTTTGTTGCCCTGGCATGTTCGGCACTGGGAGCAGTGGTACAATATTCAAGGTCCTCTTCAGAATCCTTTTTTATTGCCTCTTTTTTCTTTTTTCTTCATTCTTTTTATCATCCATTTCTATCTTTCTCCTTGAAAAGGACCAAAAAAAATGCAACCCAGACAGACGGGGCCTATTTTGCAAGGTCCTTTATGTACTGGGCTATTATTATACCAAGATATATGCAGGCGTTACCCTCGATACATCGGTCGGCATCGCCTTTGTCCAAAAAGGCGTGCCGCTCCAGATCATCCTTTTTGAATGTTATGACCCATGCATCTTTGGCTTCATCAAATTCCAGGGCCATAGACAGATCATAAGTTCCGATTTCCGGATACATTTCAAAGAGCTTTTTCCTTAAGTCTTCCTCAGCATAACTCATGGACAACCTCCTCGATACGGTTAACAGGTATGATCATAGAATCCGTGTCCCCTGGGCATTAAAACTTCGGTTTACAAAATAAGATATGTATTAAAAGGGATAAATCAACGAAACCTTCCGGATCGACTGACCCGTTTTTTACATCAATATTAATTATCAACCCCTTCCCAATCCGTCCGGATATAGGTTTCCGATAATTGAACGGTTCAGCCGGCATCCTTTTCTAAAGAGATGCCTTCTCAAGGATATAAATATCCTCTCTATCGGCCTTGCCGGGGTTAACCGGATAACGGGTATGGGCTATGACACTTAATCCTCCCTCAGGGACAAGGGAGATCTCCTGCTCCGTGTCCTCGGAATCGTTGTGCCATGAAACAAGAATGACCCCGTCGTCACAGTCGGACACATGGGTCTCCCTGTAGCCCCAGTAGCAGTCATCAGGGCTGCATTTGCTCCACACATGGATTTGAATCGTGGTAAGTTTTCTTTCGATCTTGACGGTTGTTATCCCTTGGGGCCTTACGGTATCCTTATTGACCCATGTGCCAGCAAACTCCGTGGCCTTTGCACCTGGCTGACCTAGCTTTTCCTCAGGCCCCTTACCCTTGCTGTAGAAATAAAACATGGCTACCAGCGCGGCAGCTATACTGATGACCGCAAAACTTACGCTTATTGCCTTTCTTATATCCATTCCATCACCATCACTCATAAAAATTTAGGCGCCTTGCGACCTCTTTACCTCATTTTCAAAATATTCAGAAAGAAGGATAAACGGCCTGTTTTTTTGATATAAGGGAGCCATACAATCTATTATCCTTTTAATTCCATAAATGCAACCGGCTGACGGGACGCTAAATTGGCATCAAGAAGTAACATTTCCGTGCCTTATACGTTTGGAGTTGATCAGATGAAGGCAGGAAAAATTTTGTTCAGGTTTTCTACACATATCAAACTCTACCTTTTGACATGAAATTCAAATTTAACAACCAGAACAACGAATAACAAAACGGTGACAGAAATAATTCCTGCCGATAGGGCGGGACAACTGCGCTTTTTACGAAACCGTCAGGGTTGCATCAGTCAAGCCTGTAACACTTAAGTATCTCCCCGAAATAGAGCGTATGGTAGTCTTTCTCAGGATAAAGCTTTTCATATTCCGCTATTAGATTATTTCTGTCCATGGGTGCCTTAAAAACGATCCTGCACTCAAAATGAATTCCCTTTGTCTTTATAACCGGGGATATGACACTCTTTGCAGGTACTGTCTCAAGGTTCAGCTCTTTTAACTTGTCATGATCGCGACCGGATTTCGTGCCGCAGAACATTATGGCATCCTTCATGTCCGACTCCGGCACCGTGACCGTAAAATCCTCCGCCTTTTCCATTATGCCGAAGGTATGGCGTGAGTCCCTTACAGCCACCATAAATACTGGTTTTCTCCATACATAACCTATGAGGGCCCAACCGATGGTCATGGTGTTGAGGTTATTACCTGTCTTAACGGTCAAAAAGGCACCGCTCTTAATCCGTTCCATCGCCTCTTCGGCAATCTCCATGTAATCGATATCTTTCATAACCGATGTCTCCTTTCATTTACTGTTTTAACCGCAGAAACTCATTTACGCCGCAAAAGGATATTTACCGCCTGATTATGGGCTGAAAGCTTTAGTTCAGGTTTGCGGGATTAAAGCCGGCTGCCTGTAAAAAACAATTCCATCCGGAAAGCGCTTTAAAATTGGCATTATAGTAGAATAGATCTCTTCAAAAATAAACCATGAACAGGGATCAGGTGCCCAAATGAGCCCTTGAAAAGCTGCAATGCAGGGGGTATAAAGTCCCATTAGTTTAAAGCCCGTCAGGTTTAAAGGAGGGTAAAAAATCATGCCTGTTTCATTATCGGAAAAATTGCGTATACCCTTTACAAGGATCGCGGTACTTATCCTGTGCGCATCCATCATTTTATCGACAAGCAGATGGGAGCATATCTCGATTTTAAGCGATATATTGTTTTTAACAGGATGCGTGCTCGCAGGAGTCGCATCATTGGGCCGTCTTTGGTGTTCCCTATATATCGCAGGATATAAAAACGCTACTCTTGTAACAGAAGGGCCCTATTCTATCACAAGAAACCCTCTTTATTTCTTCAGCCTCATAGGAGCGGTAGGTGTTGGACTCGCTACAGAGACATTGTTTATTCCTTTAGCGATCATAATTCTCTTCTCCATCTATTACCCGAGCGTGATCAAGAGCGAGGAGGACAGGTTGTCGGACACCCATGGAAGAGCCTTTGATGCTTATTCAAAAAAGACTCCTGCCTTTTTCCCGAATTTATTTCTATTGAAAGAGCCGAACACATATATTGTAAATCCGAAGATTTTCAGGAAAAACCTGATGGGAGCGCTTTGGTTTGTATGGTTCATAGGGATTTTAGAGCTTGTAGAGGCGTTTCATGAAGCGAATATAATACCAGTTGTTCTGGAGATATATTAGTCTTCTTTTGAGAAGAGACCTATAAATTGAAGGCCGTTTAAAGACAACCCCCAAAAGGATTTCAGGAAAGAAATATAATGGGAATAAAATTCAGGCATATCAGTACACAGAACAGTCTCATAAACCCTTTAAAGGGCTTCACTCCGGATGAGATACCGCTTGAGATACGATTCGACCCGCTCACGGGGCAGACCGGGAGGGTATTCGATCTTCCCTACAGACCCCCTGAAAGACCCGACCTTCAGAAAGTGGTAGAAAAATCAAGAGAGATCTTCTGCCCCTTCTGCCCTGATACGCTGGCAAATTCGACACCTCTTTTCCCGGAGGAGCTTATCCCGGAGGGAAGAATAACGGTTGGAAAGGCCACTTTGATCCCCAACCTGCTCCCGCTTGACACCTACGCGGCCGTGACGGTGATCTCCGATGAGCACTATATAGCAATGGAAGACCTTGTCCCCGAAAGGATCACGGATGCCTTTATAGCGGCTCACAGATTTATAAAGAGGGTCCTTAATGCCGATCCCGCCATGAATTATTTCTATATAAACTGGAACTACATGCCGCCTGCCGGTTCCAGCATGGTTCACCCCCACATTCAGGTGAACTGCGGAAGCGTGCCCACCAACCAGCACAGGCTCCAGATCGAGGCATGCAGGAGCTATCGTGAGGCTAATGGAAGCGACTTCTGGGCCGACTACATGGAGGCGGAAAAAATAGAAAAAGAGCGTTATCTTGGAGAATCGGGCGAAGGCACTTTCTGGGTCATGAACTATGTACCCCAGAGCTTTATCCCTGATGTGTGGTGCGTATTCAAAGGGCATGACTCGCTTGAATTCATTTCCGAAGGAGAGATTTTCTCCTTTGTCGAGGGGCTTTCAAGGATATTGAAATACTACCACAGTCAAAATATCTACAGCTTCAACATGGGGCTTTTCTCCGTAAGGCAAGACGATGACTTCAGAATCAATGCAAAAATCTGCCCGAGGCTTCTGCCGAGGGACATAGGCAACAGCGATCAGACCTACTTCCAGACGGTGCACAAAGAACCATGCAGCGTCTGGAGACCCGAGTCAATATGTCCCATGGTAAGGGATTTTTTCAATGATGGTCAGGCCACTATAGATGGTCGCGAACGACCTTGAGCAGCTTTTCTATGTCCCCTGCACCCAGTTTTCCATCCTTTCTGAAGATAAGCCGCCCCTCGCGGTCAAAGGCGAGCACATCGCTGGTGTCGTCTGACAGGCCCCATTTTTCAACAAGCGCCTTTTTGTAATCCCTCACATAGGTCGTTCTGGGGTATTGTTTCTGTTTTTTCTTGAGCGAGGAGGATATGGCAAAATTGGGGAGCCATGTGGCGGCCATATTTATTATGGCCACGGACTGGTACTTCTCATCCGGGAAGTTTTCTTTTTTGAGTGCCTCACTGGCATCGTTATTCAAATCCTTTTCATCAGGGTCCACATAAAAGAGCACAAACACCCTGCCCCGCATTTCATCGCTGCTCCATGCCGCGCCGTCAAGGCGTCCTCCCAGATCCTCCTTAAGCTCAATTCTTTCAGGGATCTCCCCCGGTTTGACCTCTGCATAGGCAAAAGAGGCAACAAAAAACATAGACACCAGGATAAAAAGAATGCGCTTCATATCTGACCTCCTTTTTTGACCCCCATATTACAATCATTGAAGCGAAGAATCTTGCCCTCCAGGACCCGGGTTTATCCGCACGAAAACATCTTCTCCCGAATACAGTCATAAAAAGTTCTTGAAATGAGATTAAAGGCATGCGATCAGAGGATATAATAGCATGTGATGCTGTTCTTTTAAACATCAATATAAAGACACCACCGCCCGCACGACCAGGCACCGATCTGTCCCTGAAAGGGGCTTGGTTGCCATAACGGTAATCAGGATGCCTGAAGTGAGCCGAGACATCCGGAATGAATCCGACTAATCTTTCACAGATAACAGGAGTCCGTCCTGGTCCGGCTCACAGAGCCGGTGACACTCAGGTGAAACATGAGATTCTCAAGGAGAATAGGACATTGAAAATAGTAGTACTTGACGGATACACATTAAATCCGGGGGATAACCCCTGGGACGAGATCTCCGGGATGGGTGATCTGAAAGTCTATGAGCGCTCTCACAGAGATCAGATCCCAGCAAGGGCTCAATCCGCGCAGATCGTCCTTACAAACAAGGCACCCATCAGCGGCGATAACATCCGTGATCTACCGGATCTCAGATTTATATCCGTGCTTGCAACAGGCTACGACATCGTTGACATCAAAGAGGCCGGCAAGAGGGGGATTCCGGTTTCAAACGTGCCAGAGTATGGTACGGACTCTGTGGCGCAGTTTGTAATGGCACTCCTCCTGGAGTTATGTCATAATGCGGGAAGTCACTCCATGAGCGTACGCGCGGGCAAATGGTGCCTTAGCCATGACTGGTGCTTCTGGAACTCCCCCCAGATGCTTCTGAAAAATAAGAGAATGGGGATAGTCGGATTCGGTCGGATCGGCAGAAGGCTCGGAGAACTAGCTCATGCCTTCGGCATGGGGGTGTATGCCTGTGACCCTGTCCATGAACACACGCCCGATTACAGCGGCTTTCAGTGGAAATCTCTTGAAGAACTGTTCAGCCGTTCGGATGTGGTAAGCCTCCACTGCCCTCAGACCCCGGAAAATACCGGATTCGTCAACTCCCGGCTGCTTGACAAAATGAAGCCGGGGGCCTTTTTCATAAATGCCGCAAGGGGTGGACTGGTAAGGGAAAACGATCTTGCATATGCCCTTGACAATGGGATCATAGGAGGAGCGGCTCTCGACGTTGTTTCATCCGAACCCCCTGAAGTGAATAACCCGCTTTTAGCCGCTAGAAACTGCATCATCACCCCGCATATGGCATGGGCATCCCTTGACGCCCGAATAAAACTGATGAAGATGACAGTGAAAAATATCAAGGCCTTTCTAGAAAACAGGCCTGAAAACGTAGTAAACAGCAGGTATTTGAGTTAATAAGGGATGGAAGCTATCCATCAACCTTATGCCGCCTGATCATATTCAAGACCGTTTTGGCCTCTGAACAGCCGATAGCAAGGGCAGTGACAAAATATATAAGCGCCCCTGAAATGACAAGGGCAGTCAACTCGAAAATCATCTTTGCAAGCCCGGAATCGGCAGATATCTCAAACCAGTTACTGCCGAGGAAATATACACACATACCCATAAGCAGGGCTGCCGCGCCGCTCTTAGCCACGGATAAAAGCACGGGTCTCAAAAATCCCGCCCCCGCCTTTCGCCCCATGATATACACAAGCATGCAGAATTGTATGGATGAAGCAATCGACAGGGCGAAGGCGAGTCCGCCATGTTTCAGCGGTCCCATCATTGCGAGGCTTAAAAGCACATTCATGACCAGGGCCACTACCGCTACCTTCACAGGAGTCTTTGTGTCCTGAAGCGCGTAAAAGGCCGCCACCATAACCCTTATGCCTGAAAAGGCCCAGAGTCCGACAGCGTAAAAAAACAGGGCCCTGCCGGTCATCATGGTGGAATAGCCGTCAAATGCCCCTCTTTCGAAAAAGAGCATGATAATCGGTCTGCCGATTATCATTAATCCCGCCATAGAAGGAAGTGTAAGAAAAAACACCAGCCGAAGCGAGTGACTCAGGGTATCGCTGAAGCGGTTCAGGTCATTTTCCGCCGCATGCGTGGACAGAGACGGAAGCACGGCGGTACTCACGGCAATTGCAAATACTCCAAGAGGAAACTGTACCAGCCGGTCCGCGTAATACAGCCATGACACACTTCCTTCAGGTAGAAAGGAGGCAAGCAGCGTCCCCATGAACTGGTTGAACTGGTACACGGCCGAACCAAAGACAGCCGGAAGCATCAGTACCCCTATTCTCTTAACCGCCGGATGCCGTGGCCGCCAGCTTGGAAACAGCCTGAAACCCTCTTTTAATGCAGCCGGTATCTGGATCACTGTCTGAAGAAAACCACCTATAAGCACACCGATTGCCAGGCCTACAATAGGCTCGCTTAGATGAGGGGAAATCAAAAAGGCGGCCCCTATTATCCCGAGGTTTAAAAATATCGGAGCGGCGGCCGGTTCCGCAAAACGCCTGAGGGAATTGAGGAGTCCCATGAAAAACGCCACAATGCTTATAAAAAAAATATATGGAAAGGTAATCATGGTAAGAAGCACTGTAAGGTCGTATTTAACTCCTGCACCACCGAAACCGAACGCCTGTATCCTTACGATCCATGGGGAAAACAGGATACCCGCCAAAGTCACCACAACAAGGATCGCCGACAGGATCGTCAGCACGACCCGTGCCAGATCAAAGGCCTCTTTTTTCCCCTTTTTTGAAAGGTATTCAGTGAACACCGGTATAAACGATATTGTGAGAGATCCTTCTGCAAAGAGCCTCCTCAGCAGATTCGGAATCCGGAATGCGACAAAAAACGCATCGGCCGCCATGCCCGATCCAAACAGTGCCGCCACAACAATGTCTCTCACAAGTCCCAGTATTCTACTCAGGAGCGTAAAAAACCCTACTACTCCAGCCGCCCTGCTCACCCTGCTTTTCTCGGAATATGGCAAGTCTTTCTCCTAAAAATACCTTGACACTGAAACGATCTTTATACTAGACTTACAGATTCAAATTTCTTAACTAGGAGGCATGCTCTTGGCAAACCATAGGTCAGCCCTTAAGAGGGCTCGTCAAAATGAAGTAAGAAGGCTGCGCAACAAAGGTTATAAAAGCAAAACCAAAAAGGCCATCAAGGCAGTGAGAGCGGCCATAGCTGAAAATTCTCCGGAACAGGCACAGGAAAGGCTGATAAACGCCGTTTCGATCCTTCAGAAAACCGCTTCCAAGGGCGTGATCCACAAAAATCAGGCCTCAAAGAAGATTTCGCGCCTTACTCGCCAGATCAATCAGCTCGAAGCCTCCTGATTGATATCAGGAGCATATGGACAATATTATATTTTCGAGAACAAAATTCGCTCGAAAGCCTGACTTAAGAAGCCCGTCAGCCTGGTAGAGCAGGTGAATAGTGCCCTCAAGATCCTCGGCAGTCCAGTTCCTTGATTGCGTGAGGAGTTTTTTTGCGATAAAAGGCTGGATCTTCAGTTTTTTGGCTATGTCCCCTGCCCTTCCACCCCCCTTAATAATCTCCACTGATCCCATCAGCAAAACCATCTGCCTGTTAATCATGGAAAGGACCCTGCCGAGCGCCCCTTCCTCCCTTTCCTCCTCCAGAAATCTCCTCAAAGCGGAGAGTGATTCAGCGCAGCGTTTCTCTGATATGCTGTCTATCAATTCAAATATAGTATATATCCTGCTGTAGATGGCACTATCCCTGACCTGCTTTATACCAACCCCTTGATCAAGAAAAAGCAGGGAGAGCTTTTCAAGCTCCGAGTACAGTTCCATGGATCTGTTTCCCACAACCTGCTGCAGGAGGTGGCAGGCATCGGGTTCCAGCCTGAAACCCAGTTCCTCGGACCTTTTCATCAGCCAGGGGAATACCTGGTTCTGGGTTATCTCACTGAAATTAACGGAAAGCCCTTTGTCCCTTATACCCTTGTAGAACCTGTTCCTGAAATCCGCCTTTGACGTCACAAAAAGGAGGCAGGTAGATTCAACCGGATTTTCCATATAGGGTAAAAAAGCTTCCAGTCTGGAAGCGCTCAACTTATCCGTTCTTCGGAGAATTATGAGCCGGTTTTCAGACATGAAAGGCATGGTCCTGGCAAGATCCAGGACCTGAGCGGGCGCGAAATCTCTGTCATCGGCATAGAAAAGGTGGGAATTGAAATCTTTTGTCTCAGGCGGTATAAATTCCTTTCTTATTCTCTCCAGCACCCGTTCCCGCCTGAATTCATTTGCCCCGTAAAAGAGATAATATGGGTCAAGGACCCCATTTTTCAATTTCTTCAAGACCTTCTCGGGTGAAAGCTCTGGGGCCATTAAAATCTTTCCATTGTCTTTGCATATATTTTTCTGGAAAGCTTCCTGGAGATCTCCCGTATCGCCTCTTTCTTTTCATGCATGTTCTGCAGGGGGTCGGCGCCAACCGCGTAAGAGGCCTTTTCCTCCATCCGGCTGTCACGCCAGATCACCTTTCCGGTTTCCCGCTCAACCAGCTTCATATCAAGAGTGATCCTGATACGGCGGGAAGAGGTCGTTGCATAGTTTGTTTCAGTGCCCTGGACAATATTTTTTGTGACGTCGTAACTGAGAGCCTCTGTGCTTATCCTGTAAACATTCCCCTTAAGCACTGCATATGCTCCGCTTTCGGAGACAAGAGGCACCCTGGAATGCCCTATGAATTCATTTCTCAACTGCCTTGTGAATTCAGACTCAAAACCAAGCGTTGAGGAACTGCTTGATATCATCGGTATGGCGAGGCTCTGGATCTGGATGCCCACTGGCGTTCCAGCCTCACGGATCTGATACCCGCACCCGCTCAACAGAAAGGTCATCAGGACAATCAGGAGGAAAAACCTATTTTTTTGAGTAACAGCACCTTTTCGCATAATAATCACACCACGACGTTTACAAGTTTATTTTTTATAACTATCACCTTTTTCACAGGCTTTCCATTCACAAACGACTGAACCCTTTCGTCCTTAAGCGCCTTCGCCTCAAGTTCCTTCCCGCTGCAGGATGCAGGGACCTCTATCCTGTTTCTCACCTTTCCATTTACCTGAAGAACTACGAGCACCTTCTGTACCTCAAGGGCTTCTTCCTTGAAACAGGGCCAAGCTTTATCGATAAGCCGTTCTTCTTTCCCCATCCGCTCCCACAGCTCTTCCGCGATATGGGGGACAACAGGTGAAAGCAGAACTATGGTTGCCTCTATGGCCTCTTTCAGCACGCCCGGCGCCTGGGCTTCTTTTTCACGGCCTCCCTTAATAAAATGATTTATATCATTTACCAATTCCATTACGGCAGCTATCGCAGTATTGAAATGAAAGCGATTCTCTATATCCTCCGTGACCTTTTTCACGGTCTGATGCGTCTTTCTGTGAAGAGCAAGCAAGGGTTCGGAAAGGGATGCCGTATCAACCGCCCCTGATTCCCCGTTAAGGTCCTCCAGATTATCGGCGACCAGCCTCCACATCCGGTTCAGGAACCTGTAGGAGCCCTCCACTCCCTGATCGCTCCACTCAAGACCCCTTTCGGGAGGAGAGGCAAAAAGGCAGAACATCCTCACCGTATCGGCCCCATACCTGTCGATGAGCGTCTGAGGATCCACCACGTTTTTCTTCGACTTGGACATCTTTACGGTATTGCCAGTTATTACCTCACTGCCGCATATGCTGCATCTGTCATCCTTCACCTCGGTCGGGTATAGATAGCCGTGGGTCGGGCATTCCTGGGTTTCCTTACAGACCATCCCCTGGGTAAGAAGATTCTTAAACGGTTCTTTTATCCGGAGGTATCCGAAATCCTCCAGCACCCTCGTGTAAAATCTCGAATAGAGGAGGTGCAGGATCGCGTGTTCGATTCCACCTATATACTGGTCAACCGGCAACCAGTAATCGACTTTCTCAGGATCCAGAGGTCCCTTGTCATATCCGGGGCATGCATATCTGTCAAAGTACCAGGATGACTCCACGAATGTATCCATTGTATCTGTCTCCCGCCTGGCCTTTCCGCCGCACAGGGGGCATTTCACCTCATAGAAGGATGGCTCAAAAGGCAGGGGGGATCCCCCGTTAGGCCTCATATCCAGATCAAGAGGCAGTACAACCGGCAGATCCTCTTCAGGAACGGGAACAGTTCCGCATTTTTCGCAGTAAAGTATCGGTATGGGAGCGCCCCAGTAGCGCTGCCTTGAGATCCCCCAATCCCTGATTCTGTAATTTATCGTCTTGTGGCCCATTCCTTTTTCCTGGAGATAATCGGCGATGCTGTCCAGCGCCTCAAGATTTCTTTTTCCGTTAAACGGGCCTGAGTTTACGAGGATTCCCTCATCAACATACGCCTCTGTCATTGTCTCCGGATCCAGTTGATGATCAGGCGGACTTATCACCACCTTCAACTTAAGGCCGTATTTCCTGGCAAAATCAAAATCCCTCTGATCATGAGTGGGAACCGCCATAATGGCACCGGTGCCATAGTCAAACAAAACGAAATTGGCGACATATATAGGGATTTCATCCCCTGTAACAGGATTGATGCAGTATCTTCCCGTAAAGACCCCTTCCTTGACCGTATAGTCCGCGGTCCTCATGTAGCTGTCCATCTTAAGTGTGCGATCAATGAATTCAAGCACATCATTTTCTTCGGGCAGACCCTTGACCATCTCCTTGACCATCGGATGTTCAGGGGCGAAACAGAGGAAGGTGGCGCCGTAAATCGTGTCCTGCCTTGTGGTAAACACCTCTATGATCTCTCCTGAACCTGCCAGCGGAAAACAAAGAATCGCGCCATAACTCTTCCCGATCCAGTTTTTCTGCATGGTAAGTACGCTTTCAGGCCATCCGGGAAGTTTTTCACAATATTCCAGGATCTCTTCCGCATAATCGGTTATCTTGAGAAACCAGCTGTCCATCTCCTTTATCTTAACTTCCTGGTCGGTATGCCGCCAGCAGCAACCGTTTTCCACCTGCTCGTTTGCCAGCACACTCTGGCATTTCTCACACCAGTTGACAAAGGTCCTCTTCTTATATGCGATTCCTTTTTCAAACATCTTAAGGAAGACAAGCTGCTCCCATCGATAATATTCAGGATCGCAGGTCGCCAGTTCACGATTCCAGTCATAGCTGAATCCCATCCTCTTCAGTTGGGTCTTCATTGCATTGATGTTATCGTATGTCCAGCGTGCTGGATGTGTATTGTTTTCTATGGCCGCATTTTCCGCAGGCATGCCAAAGGCATCCCAACCCATCGGATGAAGCACGTTCATGCCCTGCATACGCTTGTACCTGGCAACCACATCGCCTATGGTATAGTTTCTCACATGCCCCATGTGGATCTTGCCTGAAGGATATGGGAACATCTCGAGCAGGTAATATTTCTCCCTGTCTTTATCTTCAGTGACCTTGAAGGCCTCCTCTTTCTCCCATGTGGATTGCCATTTTATTTCTATTTCCCGCGGATCGTATCGCATGATAGGATGTTCCTTCCCTGAATTTCCCTATTCTACAGAGCCTTTGACACCTTCATCAAAGCGCCCTTCATTTAACAGTCTGTTGAACACGTTGTCCAATACTCCGTTTATAAAGGCCGCGGAATCTTCTCCACCGAAGCCCTTTCCCAGTTCAACCGCCTCATCTATGGAGACCTTCGGAGGTATATCATCCATGTACAGCATCTCCATTACGGCAAGTCGCAATATGCTCCTGTCAAGGACAGGCATCCTCTCAATACGCCAGTTCTTGGATGCCTTTCCTATGTGGCTGTCCAGTTCACCCTTTTTTTCCCACACACCCTTAACCATCTGTCTGGCGTAAGCCATCGAAGACTTGGGTGCTTCAAAGTTGTTGCAAACCAGTTCAAAGGCCTCATCGGCATCCCCGTCACTGAAGCTGAGATGGAAAAGGACCTTTATGCATAATTCCCGAGCTTTTCGTCTTGAACCCATTTTTGACGGACCCGTAAAAGTCAAAATTTAGACGTAACAGTAAAAAACTCCAAATACAAGGCCTGCCGCTTCAGGAAATCATCCCCGAGCCTCTCAAGAGGGGCAGGCATAGCTACTCGGCTTGACTCAGGACAGTAAACCCGGCGAACGGCACTTGGATTTTTTACGACGCTGATTTTTAAAGGCAAAATCTTTCTATAAGGCCTCAGAGGCCTTATAGGAATAAAAACAGGGCCGCTCCCATTTTATTAATATACCGGTGATGTATTATCCGGGCCTGTGTTGAGAAACCATATCAACCTAATTCCTTGAAAAGATTGGCCATCTCCATAGCGGCCATGGCAGCTTCATAGCCCTTGTTTCCCGATTTAGATCCGGCCCTTTCAATGGCCTGCTCGATATTTTCAGTCGTAATCACACCAAATATTATAGGCAGATTCGTCTCAAGGGAAACATTTGCGATACCTTTGGACACCTCCGCCGCCACATAATCGAAATGAGGCGTGGCACCTCTTATGACCGCTCCAAGACAGATTACCGCATCGTAATCGCCTGTAAGGGCAATTTTCTTTGCGGCCAGAGGCAATTCAAATGCCCCGGGAACCTTTACGACCGGTATCGTATCTTCCTTTGCGCCATGCCTCTTTAAGGCATCCAGGGCACCATCGACCAGTCTTGAACATATGAAATCGTTAAAACGGCTGACTACCAGGGCAAACCTCATTCCTTCAGCAGACAGCCGCCCCTCCATTATCTTGGCCATGACATTCCCCCGCAATTAAAAGTTTTAGTTTATCTATATCGTTTAACTTATCTTATTATAAAGTCTTATCTTCACCTAGGCATTGCATCAAGAGCCCTTTTTTGATCCGCCCCGTAAGGCACTATTTATGCATTCGCAAAAAGTCAAAATTCAGACGGCACAGTAGAAAGTTCAAATGCAAGGCTTGCGAATCTTGAGGAATGAGGCGTACTTAAAGTACGTCGCAATGACGAAAGATGAAGCATAACGCAGCAGTTGGACTTTTTACGAAGCCGTCACTATTTGCCGTTGATGTTTTTCATAAGGTGCCCCAGTTTTTCACACTTGGTCGTGAGGTACCTGAGATTTTCAGGCCTTGGTTCACATTCTATGGGCACTCGATCCTTTACCTCAAGACCGTAACCCTCCAGGCCGATCATCTTTTTAGGGTTATTGGTCATGAGCCTCATCTTTCTAACACCCAGTTCAACCAGAATCTGGGCGCCGACACCGTAATCCCTGAGGTCTGCGGCAAATCCGAGTTCCTCATTCGCCTCAACCGTATCGAAACCCTGGTCCTGCAGCCTGTATGCCTTGAGTTTGTTGGCCAGTCCTATGCCTCGTCCTTCCTGCTGAAGATATAGTATGACTCCCAGCCCCTCTTCCTGAACCATTGCCATCGCCTTTTTGAGCTGTTCCCCACAGTCGCAGCGATATGAGCCGAAGACATCACCCGTAAGGCACTCCGAATGGACCCTCACAAGCACATCCTTATCAGGGGTAATATCACCCTTTACCAGCGCAAGATGCTCATAATCGTCGATATCGTTTACAAAGGCAACCGCCTTGAACTCACCGAATGGAGTAGGCAAAACCGTTTCAGCGGCCGAATGTACAAAAGACTCGGTCCTCATCCTGTAGGCGATAACATCGGCAACCGAGGCGATCTTAATGCCATGCTTTTCTGAGAACTCTTCCAGGTCGGGAAGCCTGGCCATGGTTCCGTCATCTTTCATTATTTCGCAGATTACAGCGGCCCCCCTGCAACCGGCCAACCTTGCCAGATCCACCGATCCCTCTGTCTGGCCTGTTCTGAAAAGAACACCCCCCCTTCTTGCCCTAAGGGGAAATACGTGACCCGGCTGGACAAGGTCGTCAGGTTTTGCATCCTCCGCTACTGCCGTCAAAACCGTTCGGGCCCTGTCCGCGGCAGATATTCCCGTGGTAACGCCACAACGGGCCTCGATTGATTTTGTAAAGGCGGTATTGTAGGGAGACTTGTTTTCATAGACCATCTGGCTCAATTTTAACTGCTCCACTATTTCCGGATCCAGGGCCAGGCAGATGAGGCCCCGGCCGTATCTGGCCATAAAATTGATCGCCTCCGGGGTTATCTTTTCCGCTGCCATGGTGAGGTCTCCCTCATTTTCCCTGTCCTCGTCATCCACAAGGATTATCATCTTACCCTGTCTTAAATCCTCAATTACCTCTTTAATATCTGATATAGACATATTATTCACCAAATCCATGTTTTGTTAACATCTCAAGGTCGATGGAAGAGCCCCTTTTTTCTTCCTCCCCGGAACTCCGCCCCTTGAATAATTTCTCCACATACTTTCCAATAATATCGGTCTCGATGTTTACATTTTCTCCGACACCTTTGTTCAGGAGACAGGTATCCTTTCCGGTCTGAGGAATTATGTTCACCTCAAAGGCCCCCTGTCCACACTCATTAACCGTAAGGCTTATTCCATCAACGGCGATAGAGCCCTTTGTTATTATGTAGCGTGAAAGTGTCTGATCGATGCCTATTCTGATCACCCAGGAGTTCTGTCTGTTCTCCTTCTTTTCTATTCTGCCGGTCCCATCTATGTGTCCTGAGACGATATGCCCCCCCAGGCGATCGGAAAGCCGCAGAGCCCTTTCAAGATTCACATGGTCACCGTTACGCCTCAAACCAAGGGTGGTAAGGGAAACGGTCTCCTGAGACGCGTCCATTGAAAAACTTTTCCCGGTCACACCGGTCACGGTCAGGCATACACCGTCGACAGAAATACTGTCTCCGATCCCGCACCCCGATATATCAAAGGAGGGCTCTATCGTAAGCCTTATCTCTCCTGCCCTGCGATCAATTGACCTTATCTTTCCTCTTCCCTCAACAAGTCCTGTGAACATAGGTTCAAACACCTCTTTGCCGGGACATTTTTTGACCGGAGCCGGAAAAGCACCTTGCTATCCAGACCATAGAACCCCGGTTTTGTTTATTCAAAAACACACCTGCCCATTCTCCCGTACCGCTGACTGCAGGCCTGCAAGCGGAGGTGCCGTAGCGCCTGTACTCTAAATTTCAGAGTTTATATCTCTTCCTGACACGGCTCTTAATTTATACGGTCGACCGGAGGATACACGGGATATCCGACAGTTAGAAGATCTTCTCCAAAATGTCTGATCGAAATATCTCTCAGTTGCACACACCTGTCCATCCTCAAGGCGCCATGTCCATGGGCCATTGGAATACCGTCATTACCCCCCAGCAGTTTAGGGGATCTGAAGACATAGAATTTGTCAGCCAAGCACTCCCTCATTATGGAACCTATCACTTTTGAGCCTCCTTCCACAAGGATACTCATAATGTCCATTTTTGCCAGCGTTTCCATCAACCAGGGGATATCGAGTCCGGCTTCTCTCTCCGGGCACCTAATGATCCTGGCCCCTTTATCTTCATACACCTTAACCCTGTCACCCGCAATACCCGAACCAACGGCTATTATGTTTTCAGCCTTTGAATTCTGATTGAGGAGTCTGCTGTTGAGAGGAGTTCTCAGGCGGGTGTCAAGTACAATGCGGATCGGGTCTTTTCCAGCCTTCCTGCGGCATGTAAGCATTGGATCATCCGCTATCACGGTCCCCACTCCTACCATGACCGCATCGGATCGATCTCTTAGGAGGTGGACAAAACTCCGCGATTTTTCATTGGTGATCCACTTGGAGTGACCTGTGGATGAACCTGCCCATCCATCAAGAGTAAGGGCCGACTTTACCGTTATAAAAGGCCTGCCTTCAGTTGAATGTCCGATGAAGGCCTCTATGAGCTCTTTACATTCCGGCTCCAGTACCCCTGTTACGACCTCGACCCCCCTGCCGCTGAGATAATCACAACCACCGCCGTCCACATTTGGATTCATATCCCTTGCGCCCACCACGACGCGCACGATTCCGGCCCTCACAATAGCCTTGGTGCAGGGAGGGGTTTTGCCATAGTGATTACAAGGTTCAAGGGTCACATAGAGGGTAGCGCCCCTCGCATTTTCCGAAACCTTGTTGAGAGCCTCAATTTCAGCGTGCGGCATACCCGATTTTCGATGGTAACCCGAGGCGATTATCCTGTCATCCCTGACGATTACCGCCCCGACAGGCGGATTGGGGGAGGTTCGCCCCAGCCCGTTTCGCGCCTGTCTCAACGCCGCCCGCATAAATCTTCTATCTCTATCTTTTAAAACCTGAGACATGCCCTTCCACTGGAATAAACATGGGATGTCAAAAGGGGACATCAACCCTTTTCATTCTTGGTCTCTAGTATATCCTGAAGCTCCGCCATGAATTCATTTATATCCCTGAATTGCCTGTAAACAGATGCGAACCTCACATAGGCCACTTCATCCCATTCCTTGAGAATGCTTATTACCCGTTCGCCGATCTCGGAACTATCGATTTCTTTCTTTCCAAGCTCCTGGAAAAAGACCTCGAGAGAATCCACAAACTCGTCGATAGTGGTCATACTCACAGACCTTTTTCTACAGGCAAGCCGGATTCCCTTGGTGATTTTTTCCCTGTCGAACGGCTCCCTCCTTCCATCCTTTTTGACCACCATGGGAAGAAGCTCTTCCAGCTTCTCGTAGGTAGTGAATCTCCTTCCGCACTCCAGGCATTCCCTGCGCCTTCTAATGGATCTGCCATCTTTTCCGAGTCGGGAATCTATCACCTTATTGTTTATCTTTGTGCAATAGGGGCATTTCACGATTCGAACCTCTCAATCTCTATTCCTGCCTCCAGAAGCATACCGTCGGCCAAGGAGTCATTATATCCATCTTCAAAAACGACCCTGTTAATACCCGCATTTATTATCATCTTTGAGCATATTACACATGGTTTGTTTGTACAATAAAGGGTCGATCCGGAGATGGAAATGCCGTGGTAGGCCGCCTGAATAATAGCGTTCTGCTCTGCGTGAAGGCCCCGGCACAGTTCATGCCTCTCCCCGGACGGAATTCCCGCGTCTTTTCGAAGGCACCCCACCTCCTCGCAATGCCTCAAGCCTGAGGGAGCGCCGTTGTACCCGGTTGCAAGGATTCTTTTGTCCTTTACGATAATAGCTCCTACCTGACGTCTCAGACAGGTAGATCTTCTGGCCACCATCTTGGTAATGGCCATGAAGTATTCAGGCCAGGAAGGTCTTGCCACTTAATTACCCTCTCCCATTTGTCCGTATACGGGAAAACTGCTGCAGAGTTCGGACACCTTTTGCTTCACATGTGATATTACCGTTTCGGAATCCGGATTTGACAGTGCATCCCTTATGAGGCCCGCGATAAGCCTCATTTCCCCTTCCAGCATTCCCCTTGTTGTAAGTGCCGGGGTACCCAGTCTGAGTCCGCTTGTTATCTTGGGACCATTTTTATCAAAGGGCACCGAATTTTTGTTTGCGGCTATACCGGCCATTGCCAGCGTGTTTTCAGCCTTTTGTCCGGTGATACCCCTGGAGCTCAGATCGAGCAAAAGAAGATGCGTATCGGTTCCTCCCGAAACTATATCAAAGCCGTAACCCTTCAGTTCATCGGCAAGGGTCCCGGCATTTTTCACGACCTGCTTCTGGTATTCGGTGAATTGCGGTCTGAGCGCCTCTCCGAAGGCAACCGCCTTGGCCGCGATTATATGCATAAGAGGGCCGCCCTGTATACCCGGAAAGACCCCTTTTGCAATCCTGGGGCCTAATTCCTCCCCGCACAGGATAAGCCCGCCTCTGGGGCCTCTAAGCGTCTTATGGGTGGAGGAGGTGACAAAATCCGCCAATCCTACCGGTGACGGATGCAGTCCGGTGGCAACAAGGCCCGCTATGTGGGCCATGTCCGCCATCAGGTAGGAACCTGTTTCCCTGGCTATATCCTTGAATGCGTGAAAATCGATAATCCTTGAATAGGCACTCGCACCAGCGATTATCATTTTGGGTCTGTGTTCTTTAGCCAGCTCCCTGACCTGATTATAATCGATTCGTTGCGAATCCTTATCCACACCGTAGGACACGGATCTGAATATCTTGCCTGAAAAGCTTACAGAACTTCCATGTGTCAGATGCCCTCCCTGGGAAAGCTCCATTCCCAAAATGGTGTCACCCGGATTCAGCATGCTCATGTATACGGCCATGTTTGCCTGGGAACCGGAGTGCGGCTGGACATTCACATATTCCGAGTTGAAAAGTCTCTTGCCACGCTCTGAGGCAAGTCTTTCCACCTTGTCTACGAATTCACAGCCCCCGTAGTACCTTGCGCCGGGGTAACCCTCCGCGTATTTATTGGTCATTACATTGGCCTGTGCCTCAATAACCGCAGGGCTGGCATAGTTCTCAGAGGCAATCATGATCAGATTGGCCTGTTCCCTTCGCACCTCGTCCTGAATCGCGGCAAATACTTCCGGATCCAGGGTCTCTAAACTCTTGTCTTTGGACATAACACCCTCAATCAATTTTAATAATTCTTTTCTGATGACGACCGCCTTCGAAGGGAGTTTCAAGAAATACGTCAAGAATCTCTATTGCAAGTCCGGAACCGAGGACCCTTTCACCCATGGCAAGTATATTCGCGTCATTGTGTAAACGGCTCATCCTTGCTGCATAGGAATTGTAACATAAGGCCGCCCTTATATTTCTGTGCCTGTTAGCGGTCATGCTCATCCCGAGTCCGGTTCCGCAGATCAAGATGCCCCTGTCGAACTCGCCCGACTCGACGGCCTTTGCCACCGCATGCGCTATATCAGGGTAATCTGCGGATTTCTTATCGTGCACCCCGGCATCTTTTACAGTATGCGGGGTTTTTTCCTCAAGATACTTCCTGCATATCATCTTCAAGTCGAAACCGGCATGGTCGGAACCCAAGATTATATCCATAAATGGAACCCCTTTCCTGGTAGAGGAGGGCAAAACAGCCCTGTGTTAAAGAAATGAAGCAGACAGGCTGAACTCCCTGAAAGGCTGGAGCGCTTGACTCGGCGTCTTCCAGGGTAGATCAAAAAGGGAGGAACTTTGCTGACTTATTGTCTCAATCCAAAAATTACTGCTCACAGCTTTTAAAGACAAGGCTGGCATTTGTACCGCCAAAGCCGAAGGAGTTTGACATCGCCACACTTACCCCGGCCTTTCTCGCAGTGTTCGGGACATAATCAAGATCGCATTCCGGATCAGGGTTATCATAATTTATTGTGGGAGGGATAACCCCATGTTTTATTGTCAGTGCCGTAAAAATGGCCTCAACACCTCCAGCTCCTCCGAGAAGGTGCCCGGTCATCGATTTGGTGGAACTGACAGCAAGTTTATAGGCATGTTCCCCAAATACCGCCTTTATGGCCTTGTTCTCCGAAAGGTCATTAAGCTTTGTGGAAGTCCCGTGGGCATTGATATAATCCACATCTTGAGGGACCATCCCGGCATAGTCCAGGGCCATTTTCATGCAGTTTACGGCCCCTTCACCATTTGGCTCCGGAGCAGTCACATGATGGGCGTCCCCTGTCAGCCCGTAACCGACTATTTCGGCGTAGATAGGGGCGTTTCTTGCCTTTGCCCTTTCCAGTTCCTCCAGAATAAGCATGCCTGAACCCTCAGCCATAACAAAACCGTCCCGGTCCATTTCAAAGGGCCTCGATGATCTTTCAGGATCATCGTTTCTTGTTGAAAGGGCCCTCATGGAACAGAAACCGCCCAGCGCAAGAGGGGTTATAACCGCCTCTGCTCCACCGGTTATCATCGCGTCGGAAATACCTTCCCTGACTAGCCTGAAGCTTTCACCCACGGCGTGCGAACTGGCAGCACACGCGGTTTCTATGGACATATTAGGCCCTTTTGCACCTGATTCGATGGCAATCTGGCCTGGAACCATATTGGCTATTATACCGGGGATAAAAAAAGGGCTGACCCGACGGGGTCCTTTATCAATAAGGACCTTGTGAAAGTGTTCAAGCATTGTCAGCCCGCCGAGCCCCGTGCCGGTTATGCATCCGACACGGGTGGAATTCGAATCGTCGATCTTGAGCCCTGAATCTTCTATCGCCATCCTCGCAGCGGCAACACCGTAATGAATAAAGACATCAAAACGGCGAACCTGCTGTTTGTCCATAAAATCTTCAGAACGGAAATCTGTCACCTCCCCGGCAATCTGTGATGAAAACTGGGAGGCGTCGAACTTCGTAATGGGACCCAGACCTGAAACACCTGCACAGGCATTCTTCCAATTTTTTTCAACCCCGGTTCCCAGGGGCGTCACCATACCCAGACCTGTAATGACAACCCTTCTGGTCATATCTGCCGCCCCTTTATCATTCTTTCTTTTCTGCACATACCTGTTTCCCTTTAACAAAATGGGACTTATCCCTCGATAGCCTTCTTGATATAATCGATAGCATCCTTGAGGGTGGCGATCTTCTCTGCGTCCTCATCAGGTATGGATATATCAAACTCCTCTTCCATTGCCATTATTAATTCCACCTGATCAAGCGAATCAGCGCCCAGATCATCAACAAATGACGCGTCGGGAACGACATTCTTTTCATCCACATCAAGCTGATCACAAATTATCTTTTTAATCTTTTCCTCAACAGATGCCATAAAACTTATCCTCCTGTTTTTTCTCTTCTGTTCAAAAATATTCCATAAGGGGCTTAATACCTCTTACATATACATACCACCGCTTACATGTATGACTTGTCCTGTTATATAGCTGGCTCCATTTGAGCACAGCCAGTATACCGCCTCAGCCACGTCATCGGGCTCACCGATCCTGCCTAACGGAATCTGCCTCATGAATTCATCCTTTGCCTGCTCCGGAAGCACGCTTGTCATGTCGGTGTTTATGTAACCCGGAGCGACTGCATTGACGGTTACGCCCCGAGACGCCACCTCTCTGGCAACGGATTTTGTAAAACCGAGGATTCCTGCCTTGCTTGCCGAATAGTTTGCCTGCCCCGCATTTCCTATTTGTCCGACCACAGAGGAGATGTTCACGATACAACCGGCCCTCTGCTTCAGCATGGTCCTTACGGCCCTCTGAGTGCAGTTAAAAACGCTTTTCAGATTTACATTCAATACGGCATCCCAGTCGGCCTCCCTCATCCTCAGCAATAGGGCGTCCCTGGTTATTCCTGCGTTGTTAACGAGCACATCGACCCTCTTGAAACGCTCGAGGATATCTTTCATGAACTCATCCACGGCACCAAAGGATGAGGCATCAACCTTATGACTTTCCGCCTTGACTCCCTCTGAATTCAAAATTGACAGGGTCTCATCGGCAGCGGTTTCATCCGGATCAAAGTGGGCTATTATTACTATCGCCTTCTCCTTAGCAAACTTAAGACACACAGATCGGCCTATACCACGTGAACCTCCTGTTACTATAACCACTCTTGGATCACTACCGACCATAAAATGCCCCCGTAAAAAAATGAAGAATTCCGGCCGAACCTCCAAGGCCGGATTTTACAATGTCCAGGATGCCAAAATCAAGGTGCTGGAAACCTGCAACTTCAGAAATCAAAAGCTGCGGTTTACAATACTCAATTATCACAATTCATTCATGCAGCCGGCTCATTCTTCAGCAGCGGTGTACTGTCTGAATCAAAGTTTTTCAGCTGATATGCCATTTTTTCGAGCACCCCTTTGCCGACATATTTGGCAGCCATAAAAATAGCGTTCTTAATCGCCCTCGGGGTGGAGCCTCCGTGGCATACTATGCCGACACCGTTTATTCCGAGGAGTGGGGCGCCGCCAAATGCCTCGTAATTGAACCTGCTTCTCAGTTTTTCAAATGCCCCCTTACCGAGCAATACCGCCGCGCGTCCGCGTAAACTGCCTGCAAGTTCATCCTTGAGGACCTTTGTCATTCCCTCTGCAACTCCTTCGGCAATCTTTAAGGCCACGTTCCCCACAAAACCGTCACATACTATTATATCCACATCACCGGTAAATACGTTTCGACCCTCAACATTTCCGACGAAATTGAGATGGCTTTGCTCAAAAAGCTCCCTGGTCATCTTTACCTGCTCATTACCCTTGCTTCCCTCCTCACCTATACTGAGGAGCCCGATTCTGGGGCTTTCCATGGCAAGGCAAGAACCCGCAAAGGCCTGCGCCATTATTCCGAACTGGAAAAGATGCGACGGCCTGCAATCCACGTTGGCACCCACATCTATCAGAACGACATCCCCATGTTCACCGGGGAATATACTCGCGATAGCGGGCCTCTCAACACCTTCAAGCCTTCCAAGAGTCAATATCCCGGCCGCAAGTGTGGCGCCTGAATTCCCAGCGCTCACTACAGCGTCGACATCTCCCTTTTTTACAAGATCAAAGGCCACTCTTATTGAAGAGTCCCTTTTTTTTCTTACAGCCTTGAGGGGCGCCTCTTCCATTTTCACCACCTCCCGGCAGTGATGGATTGAGATGTTGTTTTCCTGCAAACAGGGTCCCAGTTCTTTTCCGACAACATCCTTGTCACCGACAAGGATGATATCAATTCCCATCTCAGAGGCAGCCTCGACTGCGCCCCGCACGACCACTTGTGGAGCGTTATCTCCACCCATGGCGTCCACGGCTACTTTCATGCTAGCTCTCTTTGGTCTTGATTATTGTCTTACCCCGGTAACTCCCGCACTCCGGACAAACATGATGGGGTAATACGGGCTCATGACACTGGGGACAGGTAGTGGACCCAGGCAGCGCGGTTCTGTCATGAGATCGTCTCGAATCTCTCTTTGCTTTTGATTTTTTCTTCTTTGGTACGGCCATGACGTATAATCACCTTTCGATTAACTAGGATAAAACTGCCGCATGAACAGGCCTGAGGCACTTTCAAGGGGCTACCCCAAATTCAGCCCTTTCAGTTTCATGAAACCGGGGTGACCCGTTTCCTTATGACAGCAACAGTTAGCCCTGTTCAGGTTAACACCACAGACAGGGCAAAGGCCCCTGCAATTATCGCGGCATATGGTTTGAATAGCCAGAGACAAATAGATCTGCTCCTTCACGATATCATAGAGTTCTATCTCGTAGCCGCTTATGAAATCAATGTTCATGTCTTCTTCCAGAAGTTCCACTTCCTCCATTTCCTCTGCCGGATTTACGGAGGAAAGCAAAACATTGAAGACCGAATCTATCTCCCTGTCAAAGGTCTCAAGGCACCTGTCGCACTTGAGGGCAAGTATTCCCTCGATGCGACCCTGAACCGGATAACGGTTCTCCCGCCGTGAGATATTCAAATCCACCTTTAACGGGCCATGAAAATCGATAATCTTATCTGTTTCCCCATGTCTCTGCCACCAATCTCCCTCGAAAACAAGATGAAACTCAAGTGGTTCATGAAGAACCTTTTTCAAATCGACAATCATGGTGGACAGATCCTGTTAAGGAGCTCAATTTATTATTCATTCCAAAAATTAGTAAAACGTGAGTATATAAAACCCTTTTTTTTTGTCAAGGAAATTAATCGATATTACAAACATATCAAGGCACCGGGTAAAGTCTTTTGAAGATAAGGTAACCTCCCAATTTTTTTATTTTTTCTTGACACCTGCACTGCCTTGTGCTATTCGTGAAATCGATTTTATTTCGACTCCGAGCCTCCTCCGCACCGAGTATTTCCGGCCTATGTTGCCATCCTTTATTCCTATGGGCTCGCGCGGAGCTAACCGTTAATATTCTTCTATTTCAGACAGTTATACATGTGGAGATATAGAGAAGCCTTAAATTACTACGAACGGGTAAGGCGCAGCCTTTACGAAGTCCTGAGAGATTCCCTTGAAAAGAGATTAATGAGGATTTCTCTTATCGATTCCTTCTACAACTACAACAAAAACGGCATTGAATACAGTTTTGTAGACAAAAGCGAACTCAAGCCGAAATCGAAAAAGATGGAGAAGGAGTCGGAATTTTTCAATACTTTTCTCGTTATATTCTGCGAAGGGATGGTTGACAACCATCTGAAAAATTATCTCCGTTTCTTCCCTGAAAACAGTGCCGTCAAAAAAAACCTCGAGTACCTTGCAAACCTTACTATTTATAAGAATTTCAACCGAAATATCAGGTATTTTGAAAGCCTTGGATTCCTTGATTTTATAAATGATCTGCTTGATATTGACTATGCGCTCCTGATACAACCTGATCCCAGCGTAAGGAAAAAGAACCGTTATTCCCTTACCCACCTTCATGTCAAAATCGATTGGCCCATTGCGGATGCTGCTGAAGACCTGGCCAGATGGTTGAGATACATCCAAAACAATCTCTACGAAAATGGCGACAAGCATGCCAGAATTCTACAAAACAAGCTCTTTGAATATTACGGTTGTCACCACAGTGTAGGCGGCCGCAGGACCGCCGGGCTGATAGCGGCCCAACTTCTTAGAAAACTTGATACCATAGCCACGGTATATGTATCGAGCTCCGAGTCAAGGGCCATGTATAAATATTCGGAAAGAGGCGTCTCAAAATTTTTTCTTATAAAGCTTACCAAACACCAGGTATCCGCCCTGGCGCAAAAAGAAGGCAAAGACGTTGATACTTTCGCGGAAAATTATCTTTATCCGGCGGATGGATATCACGTTGGAATCTCACAGGCATCCTATTCTCATACCGCCCACTCAAAACCGCCGGAGGATGGAAGGCTCAGGAGGCTGAAGCCGGCCTATAACTGGCTTAAACTGCGTGAGGAATTATTGCACCCCAAAGGCAATGCACTCTCTTCAAAACCTGTCAGCTATGCCTGGGTTTATTCAGACTCATTATGACATCAGTGGTAATCGGTACTCTCCACAATTTTTTCAAGACCCCAGACATCTTTTTCCCTGTTCCGGACCAACATATATATGTGTCCGTCATCGCCGAGCACCTTGAAATAATCGCAGTCCTGTCCGTACCGCCTTTCCAGGATCTCACTTATATCTACCCTGCTCTTTTCCAGGATAAAAGACAAAGGCATCTCATTTGCCTTGTATCCCGAATGGCAGACAACCTCTACCTCATTCTTACCTCTATCGGGCTTCATATTGTCCCCCTGGCCGTTCTTTAAAATACTGTCTGCATCCCACAAGCGGAGGTGCCTGGGCTGTTTCAGAAGGCCTTATAACCGGACAAAAAAACCGAGAAAGGCGTGAAACGACTCATAGCCTCGACTCGAATCCCTGAATCTCTATACAGAACATCCTATCCTTAATGCTCCTCCGGATCAACAATATGGGCAGCATTACCGGATCATTCAACATCATGAGAACCCGAATCCACCATCTAATCCAGATACCGGACTGAAGACAAATGGATTTGGGGGAATCCACGGTCACCGGCAAGGTGTCAGATTTAAGGCGCCAAGGAGGACCGAGACCTATGACCTATAAGTTGCGCATCGCCTTTTTTATGGTGGATCAGGGAGAACCCTCTTGAGTACTCTTCACCTCTGTGCTAGACTGCGGCACATTTTTTGGCTGTTTTGCAAAATCCGATATTTCCCCTGACAACGGCCCGGTTTTAAACGTGGAGCCATCGTTTCCAGCTGCAATAACAGCCCTTAACGATCAGAAAACCTGCAAAATTATAATGTGTGACGGAGGACTTAACCAAGAGATGGATGAAGAAAAGATTGTAACCAGATTTCCCCCCAGTCCTACTGGGTATCTTCATATAGGCGGTGCCAGGACAGCGCTCTTTAATTGGCTTTTTGCGAGAAAAACGGGCGGGAAATTCATACTCAGAATCGAAGACACCGACAGGGAAAGGTCTTCAGAAGAGGCCACGACCGCGATACTGGAGTCAATGGAATGGCTCGGCCTGGACTGGGATGAAGGCCCATATTTTCAATCGCAGCGCTATGATATCTACAATGCGGCGATCGATCGACTTTTGGCAAGCGGCATGGCCTACCACTGCCACTGCACCCCTGAAGAGCTTGAAGCGAAAAGAAAGAAAGCAAGGGGAAAAGGCCTTAAGCCCAAATACGACGGGAAATGCCGCGATCTGGGGCTCGGACCCGCTCCCGGTTCCGTCATAAGGCTCAAGACACCCCTTTCAGGTGTAACAAGGTTTGAAGATCTTATAAAGGGTACTATAAGTTTTGATAACGACGAATTGGATGACCTCATCCTTAAACGATCCGACGGAAGTCCGACCTATCACATGGCGGTTGTGGCAGATGATATAGATCTGGGCATAAATTACGTGATAAGAGGGGACGATCATGTGAACAACACCCCCCGCCAGATACAGATCTACATGGCACTCGGGGAATCGCTGCCCAAATATGCCCACGTGCCCATGATACTCGGCCCCGACAAGACAAGGTTGAGCAAGAGACATGGAGCCACTTCGGTCCTGGCATACAGGGAAATGGGATACCTGCCCCAGGCCCTGTTGAACTCTCTGGCAAGGCTGGGATGGTCATACGGAGACCAGGAAAAATTTACAAGGGAGGAACTCATCGAAAAATTTTCCCTCAAAAACGTGGGAAAATCCGCAGGTGTATTTAACGCGGAAAAGCTCCTCGATCTCAATGCCAGGTATATAAGAGAGACCCCGGATGAAAAGCTTGCCGAAGAGGTGATAACCGGTCTTCAGGGACTCGGTCTAAATGATATTGATATGCCTAAGCTGATAAAGGCCGTTACGACCCTTAAACCAAGGAGCAAAACGATCATAGACATGGCGGAAAAGGCCTCGTTCTATTTTGTAAAAGAGCTGAGGTATGAAAAAAAGGGAGATGACAAATTTTTCAAACCTGAGGTAGCGGCCCTTCTTGAGGATCTTGCAGAAAGGCTCACAGGGATTTCCGGCTTTGAACAGAAAGACCTGGAGGATATATTTTCAAAATTCCTGGAAGAAAAGGAGATCAAGCTGAAGGTGATAGCCCAGCCCCTCAGGCTGGCGCTGACCGGGACGACGGTGAGTCCGGGCATTTTCGAGGTTATGGAGGTCCTGGGCAAAGAGGTCTCTATTGAACGAATAGGAAAGGCGATAAGCCATATCAGAAACAAATAGGGTCCAGACGATATTTTTCTACTCGATATAGACCGGCTCCCTAAGTATCAGATCAATACCCTCTCTAGCCACGGAGGTAAGTGCGGGGTGGGTCTCGCTGAGATTCATGACCTGTCTTAAATGGTCTGCTGTCCTCATGATGAGAGAGGCCATATCACCTTCATCTACAGGTACGATTTCAAGAAGTTTTTCCCAGGTAGCTCCCTTTACCCATAGATATAGGGCGATCGAGGGCCAGGAAAGAAGAGGAGGATTGCTGAAACCCTTTTTTTCTTTCCTGAGTCTTATATCTTCTATAAGTTTCATTATGGTATCAAAAAGCTGTTTCGGAACTGAAAGATCTTTACCTTCGGGAAGGATAATCTCCAGATCCTGCTCCCTGTCCCATACAAACGGGGCAAGACCGCTTGCAAGGGCCTCAGGAGTGCAGCCCTTAAAGGCATCCTTTCTGATCGCCTCTGCAATCAGAAGAGGCTGATCGAGCCTAAGGTTTGACGCCCATACGCCATCGTCGGTTAGATGGTCCTTTTCATCTACAAATCCGGTCTCTTTTAAGAAGTTCAGGTGCGCCTTGAAACTGAGCCACAGTCCTGTGCCCGTATCCTGCGCGACAAAGGCTATCGAACCGAACCGGCCCAAAAGGTGCCCCAGGCGTCCTTTCTTTTGCGAATGGCACAGCCTGAAATGCGCGCAATCCCTGCATGGAAAAGACTCTAGTCTTTCAGACAGTTCATGCAGTTCTTCGCTGGAGTCGACTCCCCTGTCCTGTCTCCTTATGCGTCTGATATCTCTTTTTATGTCCCTGCGCCCTTTGATATATTCAGTTATTTCATATGGATTATCAAAATTACAGGCAGCTTCAGGAAGCATCTTTTCTATTTCACCTATGATCCTGTTCAGCCTTTTTTCATTGGCAGTGCCGGTCGCGCGTTCCTGAAACGCGGCAAACGAAAGCTCAAGAAGCTCCCTTATCTCATCCGGGGCATGGGAGCGAAGCAGGTTGAGCGTCATGGAAAAATTGATATGGATCTGGCTCATCACCGGTTCGGGCGGCCCCTTTTGCAACTCATAGACCAGCTTGGGGTTCTGATACCTGGCAGGTACCAGGAGCACGAAACCTATGTTGTCCTTACCGCGCCTGCCCGCCCTGCCTATCATTTGATGCAGATCCGTGGCCGTCAAATCGGCGAACTCCCTGCCGTTAAACCTGTCGCTCTGAAGAAGGACAACGGTCCGGGCGGGGAAATTGACGCCTGCGGCAACGGTTGATGTGGAAAAAATCGCCTCCAGATACCCTTTTTTCATCATTTTCTCGATGAAAATCTTCCAGAAAGGCAATTGCCCACCATGATGTGAACCCACGAGCGCATCTTCAAGAGGACCGAGTTGCCGGTGTCTTTTAAGATGCGGGTAATTTTTCAGAAAACTGTCTGCTGCATTTTTCACCAGGACCTTATGTTCAAAATGCACCTCCGCATTGGGGCAGCTCAGTACTGCCCTGTCACAGTCAGCCCGTGACTTGAGGAAGAAAATGGCGGGAAGCAGGTCATATTCCCTGAGACAGTTGATTATCGCTCCGTAATCTATCTTTTCAGGCCTCAGTCTTCCGACCTTTCTGTTTCCCATGAACTTCTTTATCCTGGAATTCAGACCACTTTTCCCTCCCAGAGGGGCAATATGACCTTCGGGAAAAAGAAATAGCATCTCCAGCGGTACGGGACGCTCTTCCGCCTTAACCACCCTGTTGGGGGTTTCTCTTATTTGTCTGAGCCATCCGCAGATTTCCCGTCCGTTTGATATAGTAGCGGAAAGGAGAAGCAGCCTGACGCGGGCCGGAAGATATATCAGGACCTCTTCCCAAACCACCCCCCTGTCGGGATCGCTCAGATAATGAGCCTCATCCATGACAACCATGTCGCATCCAAGGCTGGTCCCCTGGTGCATGGCATCATACAGCTGGTTTCTGAGTATCTCGGTAGTTCCTACAATTACAGGAGCGTCCAGGTTTTCCTTACGGTCTCCTGTAAGGATACCGCAATGATCCCGCCCGAACTCACGACAGAAGTCCTGATAGATTGAATTTGAAAGTGCCTTCAGAGGCGAGGCATACCATACCCTTTTCCCCTCAGACAGGTAGTGACTTATAGCCTGTTCGGCTATCCAGGTCTTTCCCGCACCCGTGGGGGCGCTTACAAGGACATCGTAATCCTCGATCAGCTCAAGGGCCTCCTTCTGAAAGGGGTCCGGCCTGAAAGGTTCATCAGCAGGAACCCCTATCCTCTTAAAAACCGGCTTCAGTTCAGGTGCGATACCAGGTTTGGTAAATTGAAAATCCCTTTTGCCCCATCTTCCTTGGGGAGCTCTTTTCCTTCCAGACACGAAATGACGATTCTTATTCGTAACGGTTCACCAGCCTTCCCTTTGCTATCTCAAAGTGATGTGAGAATGCGTTTTGAAAACATGCCTGCGAAAGACCTACCTGACAAGCTCGGCCGCAACCGAATCCATGTCTCTACTTCGCTTTTTAACTGCAAGACCCAGGTCAATTGATTTGAGTACCGGCTCGATTTCGGCCAGTTCCTTATCAAAACCTCGGGCAATCCTGCTACCGTTAATATAGGCCTTTTCAGCGACATCACCAGCGAAAATTCTTGCAACGGCATTCATGTATTCCGAAGTACTTCCCTGGCTTTCATCATAATGGGCCGCCTTTTTACACATTGCGCCCCCTACCTCGCACCAGGTCATGATATCCGCAAGAAGGAACATAAGATGCTGCGATTTTGTAAGCTTATTTTTTCTTGCCTCCAGGATCATCCGGTTGAGAGCCCTGACAGATTTAGCCAAGACGGGCCCACCGCATTCATCAGGAAGCTCATCAAGACCCTTTGCCATCTCCTCGTAATAGGCACCTTTTGAGCGAACCGTGTCTCTCATTCGGAACATGGAGATTATATTCTGCTGAATCTCGCTTGTCCCCTCATATATGGTAAGGATCTTGACATCTCTTTTGATCTTTTCCACCTCATACTCACGCGTATATCCATATCCCCCAAAGGCCTGAATACCGTCATTGGCAGCGGCATCCCCCGCCTCGGTGGCGAAATACTTTGCGATTGATCCCTCGACCTGCAGATCATCATCAACCGTGTCAAGACGCTTAGCTACCATCTCGATATACGCACGCGCCGCCGCAAGGCTGACCGCATGAGGAACCAGAAGCTTATGCGTGTACCCCTGTTTTTCACATAGAAGCGTTCCGAACTGGGTCCTTTCCTTTGAATATTTAACGGCCCTCTCCAGAGCCGCCACTCCTCCTCCCAGACCGAAGGTTGCGACCATCAATCTTGTATAGCCGAACACCTTGTTGGCCTGTTTCAGACCCTGCCCTTCTATGCCTCCAACCAGATTCTCAGCCGGAACATAGAGATCCTCAAGCGTCAGTGCGCAGGTGTCCGAGGCCCTTATTCCATGCTTATCCTCATGCCTTTCAGGCACAAGCCCTTCAGATCCGCCTTCGACTATAAAAAAGGAGGGGCCCGACGGGGTATCGGCAAGTATTGTATAAAGATCCGCTACTCCGCCGTTTGTGATAAACTGTTTCCTTCCGTTTATCTTATAACCGGTTACTGAACCGTCATCACCCAGCACCCTGTCCGCCTTTGTCTTCAGGGACTGCACATTTGAACCCGCATCCGGTTCGGTAACCGCATAGGCCACGACAAGGCCCTCTCCTGCTATTTTACCGATATATTTCTCTTTTTGGACATCCGTGGCACCCACCCTTATCGGATCCATACCTAGGCATATTGCGAGAAAAGAGGTGGCAACCGCAAGATCGATCTTTGCCATTTCCTCACTTACTATAGCGATTTCAGCAGCTCCCGCACCCAGGCCGCCATATTCTTCAGGAATAAATATCAGGTGAAGTGCAATCTCCGGCCCGAGCATAAATCTTATCAGTTCATGGGGAAATACCCCTTTTGAGTCCATGTCCAGCTTTGTCTCAAGTGGGATTCTTTCCTTTTCCAGCTTTTTCAATGTGTCAAGGACCATTGAAAAGACTTCCTGATCCATTTTTCCAGTTTGAACCATTAAAATAACCCTCCTTAGTAAGGTTAACCTCTTCGGCCTCAGCCGGAGAGGTTGTCCGTAAATGTCAATAGATTGTCCGGAATAGTTATCCAATTTTTCGCTCTCTTGTCAACCTGGAAGATGAATCACCTGCGCATTCCTATCTATTGATGTCAACCCACAAGCGCATATGTGCGGGTTCATTCCGCAGACCTTATCTCACAGAAAGATACCACAGGAGATACAAGTAGCCGGATGAAAAAGCGCCGGGGCCGGGGCGTAATATCTAAAAAAGGACGGGAAAGACCTCTGTCCGTTTTTTTTGCTCCGCTTAGCTCCGCCGACAAAATGCCCCTTTGGGTTGAAAGACAATCAAAGATAGTATACCTTCAAATATCTGTGATTTTGATTAATCTCGATCAGGTTCGATATGACACCAAAGCTTAGGACGTCTAAAATGAGCTAAAATGCCTGAACCGAATGAGCCCTGACGCTTTAAAAACAACGAAGCCAGCCCCGTAATTTAAGGCACTTTTTCAATTGTGGTTCATTATAGGCATTTAACCCTATTCATTCAGAAAGAGCCGGTTTTTTAACTTGGCTCAGAGCACCCGGTTTTCTTTAATGGAATAAAACGGACATCTTCGAAAGGCTCCGAAATTATGCTCAAAAACGGACTTGTTCAGATTTACAGGGGTGAATCGGATCATACCTGCTATATACCTCACGGTCTATGTCTAAGGGCGGCAGGTAGAGGGTTGAGATGTCTCATTGTCAACCTGGCTCCCTTCAGGCTTATTAACGGGACACTTGAGGCGTCGGAAAAACTAAAACCCTATTTTGAGGTCGATAACACTGCGGCCCGGGCTGTAAAGAAAAATCAAGGACCGGCAGATAATTGCATAACGGCAGCCATTGAAAGGGCCGGTAAAAGCCTACTCACAGGCAGATTTGATCTGGTAGTGTTATGCGGCATCCTCGATTTTCCAGACAACGGTTTGATAAATAGCGGGAATTTATTATCGCTTATCCGGAAAAAGCCGGATCACACCGAATTCATCCTCACCGGGAGACACCCTTCTCAAGACATATGTTCGGCTGCAGACCTGGTAAGCGACGTTATTTCCAAATCATGGCCCGGCACAAACAGGGGATACGGGCCTTCAATCGAGATCATAACGGGAAACGGAAAGGGGAAAACCACCTATTGTCTTGGTAAATCCCTTCTTGCTTCATGCAGCGGGAAAAGATCAACAGTGCTGCAGTTCATTAAATCACCCGAGCAATATGGGGAGGTCATTGCCTCGAAAAATATCCCTTTAATGGAGATAACATCGATGGGGAAGGGATTTGTCTTTCCAGGGCCGGAGGAGACCCTGCAAAAACACCGGAAGGCTGCCGAGAGGGCTTGGAAATCAGCGCAAGAGCATCTGCTTTCAGGACACTATCAATTTATTGTCCTGGATGAAATCAATGTCGCCATGAGCCTTGGTTTGCTCGACCCGGCGGAGGTTATATCTTTTCTTGATAAGATACCTGAAGGAACCCGGCTGCTCCTCAGCGGAAGAAACGCCGGGCAGGATATCATAAACAAATCAGGCCTTTTTATCGAGGTGAGAGAAAAAAAGCATCCATTCAATAAAGGCATAGGTGCGAGAAAAGGGATCGAATACTGATGAGATCGAATCATCTCAAGATCAGTTGAACCCAAACAGGGCCAACCAGGATGCCCTTCCTTAATTGAGCAGGTTTGAGCAAGAAGATTTTCTACTTCCGGATCTCATACTGGCGGTTCTGGTGATAGGCGTTTCGTAGAGACACATAAGGATCAAAGGCCGCCTCTTTTAGCGCCTCATACTCTCCAATCCTGAAGGAAGTGCTGTTGACGGTCTTTACCCCCCTTGCAGCCAGGTTGTATTTTGTTGAGTCCAGGATATAGTTGAGTGGATTAAGAAAGGAGTCTCCAACCAAGCCAAGGGTGTCTCTTACGCTGGACGGTCCAAGCACCGGCCAGTTTATAAAAAACCCCGGCCCCGCGCCGTAGACCCCCAGTGTTTGCCCAAGATCCTCTTCATAAATTTCAAATTTCAAGGCCTTGCCTGCAGGATCTCCAAGCCCCCCAACGCCCGCGGTTGAGTTGATAAAGAACCTGGCCAGTTCATTGCCGAAACGCCTCGGTTTTCCCTGCAAAAGACAGTTGACCGCCCGAACCGGCATCAAGATATTAACGAAAAAATTTTTCACACCTTTTCTAAGCGGTTCCGGAACCACCCATTTATATCCTCTGGAAATCGGTTTCAGGACCCAGAAATAAAGCCTGTCATTAAACTCAAAAAATGCCCTGTTTAAAGGTTCCAAGGGATCATAAATCTCATTCCGCGCAATAATTTCTCCCTGACCGGCAGGATTCTGATCCGTTTCGGTTGCACTGCACAAAAGCAAAGGGTCCTCATTTTTATTCTGCAAACCTGCCGAATTCACACCGTCCTCTGCAATGCAAATCGAGCCTTCAACCATAAAAAAGGCCGCACAAAATAGAAAAAAAACCCCAAAAAAAATATCCTTGCTGATTTTAAATGGAGCCGCAACACCTTTTCTATTATTCACCTTGTTGTCTCCTCTCCTAACCCTTTTCAACCTTTTCCCTCAACATTTCAACCAGTTTTTCATATGATTTTCTCATTATTATGCTGTTAAACTGGGTCCGATAATTATTTATAAGGCTCACGCCCTCTATGGAGATGTCGTAGACATGCCAGTTGGTGCCCTTTTTCTTCAACTTGTATATTAAAGGTATCTCAACCTTATCTTTGCTTAAGATCTTTACATCCACACTTGCATAATCGTCATCAACATTCTCAGACCCATAGGAAATTTTCTCTCCTGAGTAGGACAGGACCCTGTCAAGATATGTCTTTTCCAGAAATTTTTCGAAGAGTTCGGTGAATTCCTTCTTTTCATGATCCTTCCTTTTTGACCAATGCCGCGCCAGTGTCCTTTTGGCCATTTCCTCTCCGTCAAAACGCTCATCCACGGAATTTCTTATGCGCATGACCTTTTCTTCTTTCTTTTCATCGCCTTGAAGGGATGGATCCGTAATAATGTCGATTATCTTCTCTGTTATCCTTTTTATTTCCTCTGTAGGTTCACCGGCAAAAGAGACGGAAGAGGCAAAAGAAAAAACCAGCAAAATCAAAAAGGCCCTGGAAAAAAAGCGCATCTGCATGAATCCTCCCACAAATTTTCCGTTAAAGTTTTCCAAAAACATAATTTGATATCAACTGTTCTATATCAACGGCAGGCTGAGTCTCCCTTATTCGTTCCCCCGGCTCAAGGATCTTCTCTGATCCGCCCGGTGTGAGATCGAGGTATTTTTCACCGATCAGCCCCTTTGTCTTTATGGAGGCTATGGCGTCCTCCTGGACCTTCAGATCCTTTGGAAGGTCCAGATAGGTAACCGCCTGATAATCGTCAAGGACTACCCTCTTCACCCTTCCCACCTCTACTCCGGCGACAACCACTGCCGCACCGGTCTTAAGGCCGCCGCTGTTGGAAAAAACAGCCTTGAGTTCATACCCTTCCTTTCCAAATACTTCCATCTTCCCCATCTTTATGGAAAGATATCCCAAGCATAATATGCCTGCCAGCATAAATATCCCCACAGCCAGTTCAAGATCGAACCTTTTCATCTATTCCCCCTGACGTGCTTCAGATACTGCGACATCGCTTTCTCTGCCCATAAATGAAAGCACATATGGATCGTCAGATTTATCAAAATCTCCGGGCCTCCCCTCTGCCCACAGAACACCATCCTTAATCATTGCGACCCTGTCCACGATATCAAATACCCTTTGGATCTCATGGGTGACTATTATGCCTGTGAAGGAAAGCCTCTTGTGACAGGAATCAATAAGCTTCAATATACTGTTACCGATTACGGGATCAAGGCCGGTGGTAGGCTCATCAAAAAGCATTATTTCAGGCTCCATGACCAGTGCCCTTGCAATAGCTGCCCTCTTTAACATCCCTCCGCTTACCTGAGAGGGGTATTTGAGCTCCGAACCTTCAAGCCCCACATTTTTGAGCTCTTTAAAGACCCTTTCGTTTATAAGGCTGCCGCTCAAACGCGTTTTTTCCTTCAAAGGAAAGGCGACATTTTCAAAAACCGTCATGGAATCAAAAAGCGCACCACCCTGAAACAGGAACCCAAGCCTGCTTCTCAGATCATAGAGCCCCTTACCCTTCAAGGTACGCATATCTTTCCCGTCGACTATTATACGGCCCTTTTCAGGCTGCATAAGGCCGGCGACATGCTTAAGCAGGACGCTTTTACCGCTGCCGCTTCCACCTATAAGGGCTATTATTTCCCCCTTTTTTATTTCAAGAGAAATCCCCTTGAGCACCCTGTTTCCGTCAAAGGATTTTTGAATGTCTTCAATACTTATCATCTCAGTGCTCAAAAAAGGATAGAGGTCATTACATAATCCCATACGAGGATCAGCACCGAAGACATTACAACCGCCTCGGTGGTTGCCCGGCTTACCCCTTCCGCTCCAAAGCCGGTATATATGCCGGTAAAAAAACCTTTAAAACAGCAGACCCAAGTAATGATTATACCAAAAGAAAAAGACTTGTATATCCCTTCGAGGATATCCTGCATCTCCACATAATTCGCCATCTCGCCGAAATAGGTGCCCGCCCCTACACCCAGCAGTTTTCCTCCGATCAGATAGCCGCCGAAGATACCGAGCACATCGAAGATTGCCGTAAGAAGAGGAAGCGAGATCATAGCTGCCAGCAGATTTGGAACCATCAGGTATCTGTAGGGATTAAGACCCATAAGCTCCATGGCATCAATCTGCTCGCTGATGCGCATTATTCCGATTTCGGCGGTAATTGCGGAACCTGCCCTTCCTGTAACCATAAGAGCTGAGATTACCGGACCAAGCTCCTTTATGAGGGAAAGTCCGACCATGGGTCCGAGAAAGGCATCAGAGCCGAACCGGCTCAGGCTGTAAAAACCTTGAAACCCTAAGACCATACCGGAAAATCCGCCCGTCAGCACTATCACTATGATGGACTGAAAGCCTATGAAGCGAATCTGCTTGAGCACCCTGGACAATTTCAATGGAGGGATGATCAAATAAAAAAAGGACTTAAACAAAAACAGCCCCATCCCTCCCATTCTACGCATATGTTTAAGCGTCCATACGCCCAGCATTCGAATTATTTTCATGAATTGAAGTCTTGCAGAACTTAGTAGATATGTCAAAAAAATTTTATACCGGCTCTTCTAGGCAGAGGTTACTATAGCACTGCTTTTTAGGACAAAAAGAGCGGATTTAATTCCATCTGATCATATCTTGAAATGGTTTAGCCCGGCATGGCCGATACTTCTCTTATTGATGCGCCTTGGGCCCATAAATGCGGACAGGCGGGGGTAAATCCCCCGCCATTTGCTCAGCCGCCCCTTACTATGATTTTTCTCGGCTTGGCAGCTTCCGCCTTCGGCAGTATGACCTTTAACACCCCGCTTGCTATAGTAGCATCGATCTTTTCCCGGTCAATTACGCTTGGCAGAGTGAACCTCCTGAAATAATCCCCTGTCTTGTATTCGATATATATGGGAGACAAAACACTCTCATCTTTTTTGACTTGGCCCTGAATGCTCAGCTCGTTATCCTCAAGATGAATGTCTATCCCGTCTTTTTCAACCCCAGGCATGTCCGCTACCATAACCAGTGCATCTTCATCTTCATATATGTCAACCGGAGGAACAAATACCGGGCCGGCCTTGGTCATTTCCGACTTACCTTCTATTTCCTGCTTGTCTTTTATCCGTATCTGTTTATTTTCCACTTTTCTCACCCCCTTATTGAACCTTTATTTCGATTTTTTTGGCTTTTACTTCCTCAGCCTTGGGTAGAATCAGTGTCAAGATACCGTTTTTTATCTCTGCCTTTACGTTTTCAGAGGATATCCGGGTAGCAAGAGGGAAAGTCCTGTTAAAGGCGCCCTGTTCTCTTTCTCTGCGATGATAGCTGACATTTTCCTGTTCAGTCTCAAAAAATCGCTCTCCCTTGAGTGTCACTGAGTCCTCTTTCACAATGACCTCCAGATCTTTCGGCTCCATGCCCGGCAATTCAGCGCTGACATATATATTGTCGCTATCCTGAGCCACATTTACGAGTGGAAATACCCCGGTTCCGCCTTGATCAGCCCTCCTCCCAAATACCCTGTCAAAGAGGGTGTTCATCTCATCCTGCAACTTGTTAAGTTCCCTGAATGCCTTGCTTTCAAAAGGATCTCTCCATCTTATGATCGCCATTTTAATTCACCTCCCAAAATAGATCAGCAAGTTTTGCATTTTTTTGGCTTCACAATAAAAATAACATTATGATATTATTGGTTTTTATGTCAATAATATCCGGCCGCGGCTTATGTTTTATAAATAATTCTAATTGCAAAAATGTCAAGACTTTCAATTTAGAAAAAGAAGCCCTCACGCTTCGCAGTGTATCATTAACGGTTTTTGTATTGACCCTATCTGCCGCCCGATTTCTTCCGGCAGGGTCGATTCTCAATAACGGATTCTCTTAAAAGACATTTGCAGTTGAAATTATTATGTTATTATAATATCAGAATCTGGTCGTCTTTGTTATAAAGAGCCTTTTCCGGTCTCAGTCAGACAGGCAGCCTCCATGTCATGAAACATGTTTTTCTATGAAAGGATATTTTATGAAAATCGAGAATTTTCCACAGCATGTCCGCGACCATATCATTCCCAAAATCTCAGGCCGGATGGTTTACCGTTGTCTAGGTTGCGACAGCGAATTCGATTCTGACCGACTCCTCTATACCTGTCCTGATTGCGGCAGCGTGCTCCTGCTTCAGAACAAAAATGAAGATGCTGTTATGGGACTTGGGGGTGAAAAGTGGCGCGACATATTCGACTATCGCAGGATGTTTAACAACAGGGCAGTCAAAGGCATCTTTAGGTATTACGAATTCATAGCGCCAATTCTTCCTCTCGACCGGATAATTTACCTGGGGGAAGGACACACTCCGCTTGTGGAAGCAAACAGCCGACTGAAAGAACTGGTGGGAATAGATTTCTTTTTCAAAAATGACGGGCTAAATCCCAGCGCTTCTTTCAAGGACAGGGGCATGGCCTGCGCGCTAAGCTACCTCAATTACATCGCCAAAAAAGAGAAGACTTCAGACATTCTTGCCATATGCGCCTCAACTGGTGACACATCCGCATCAGCGGCGCTGTATGCGTCTTATCTTGGCGATTTCATCAAATCGGCCGTTCTTCTGCCAAAAGGCAAGGTAACTCCACAGCAACTTTCACAACCCCTTGGAAGCGGCGCCAAGGTGCTTGAAATACCCGGCGTGTTTGATGACTCCATGAAGGTGGTGGAAAGTCTTTCAGAAAAATATAAGGTGGCACTGCTAAATTCCAAGAACAGCTGGAGAATACTGGGGCAGGAATCTTTTTCTTACGAAATCGCACAGGACTTTGACTATGAAGTTGACGACAAGGCAGTGGTGCTGCCGATCGGAAACGCTGGTAACATAACGGCGGTCATGAGTGGCTTTATAAAATTTTTCAGGGCCGGAGTCATCAAATCCCTCCCAAAAATCATAGGGGTGCAATCATCCCACGCTGATCCTGTTTACAGGTATTACCTGGAAAAAGACCCAAGTAAGAGAAAATTCGTCCCGGTGGGAGTGAGCCCAAGTGTCGCTCAGGCTGCAATGATAGGGAACCCGGTTTCTATGCCGCGGGTAATCAGACTTGCCGATGACTATAACCGGCTTGCAGGAATCAAAAAGGTATTTTTCTGTCAGGTCAGCGAACAGGAGATAATGGATTCGATGATCATGGCCAACAGAAACGGCAATATCGCATGCACCCAGGGGGGCGAATCGCTTGCAGGTCTCATAAAGGCGGTCGAAAACGGTTACGTGGACAAGGCAGAGATAGGCGTTGTAGATTCTACCGCTCATATTCTCAAGTTTTCCGTTTTTCAGGATATGTATTTTGAAAACAGTTTTGACCCTTCCTTTGAGGTAAAACCGAAGGCCCGGTTCACGAACAGACCTCTTGAGGTGAAACCGGTGAGCGTCACCAAGCTCCCGGCGCCCGGCCGCCCGCTTGGAAAGAAAGACATGGATCGTTTCGTAACGGCCATGACCGAGGAAATAGCCGCTATCCTTGATCTAAAGCAGAAGTAAAGGATTGCAGCCCGCAGCACCGGGCATTCCCGGCTCAAGGAACCAGGCCTTCTATAATGGGATAAAAGACTTACACCAAGGAATATTTTGATGCTCAGGATAAGACTTATAGTTGTCGGCAAGACAAAGGAACAATTCCTCAGAATAGGCGAATCCTTCTACATGGAGAGACTTAGAAGATATGCAACCACGGAATGGATCGAGGTCAAGGGTGCGAAAATCAGAAAAGGAGCCGCTACCGATAAGGTGCTGGAAATTGAAGGCGACGCGATTGCCGACAGGATCTGTTCCCAGGATTACGTTATCGCCCTCGACCGCCTTGGAAAGGATTTTACGTCGGAACAACTGGCAGGCCATATCGATCAACTCACACTTGCAAACAGCATGATTACCTTTGTCATCGGAGGCCCTCTCGGTTTGTCAAAAGAGGTGCTGGGCAGGGCAAGACAGGTAGTTTCTCTTTCTAAAATGACGCTGACCCACGAGATGTGCAGATTAGTTCTGCTTGAGCAGTTATACAGGGCCTTCACAATAATCCATGGAGAAAAATACCACAAATAGTGTCTGCACACCCGAACCAACCGTCTGATTCAGGTACAGGTGCGAAGATAAATTGATTTGAGGAAATTCCTGGTCAAGGTGTCAGGGGCAAGGCTGAGCGATCAAAGGCAGTCACGCTTAAGCGGGACTGATAATGTCTCGACGGTGGATCCAGGATCTATATCTGTTCTTTTGACTCCAGTGCCATTGATATCTTGTTTTTGAGTTCCGTAAGATCAAAAGATTTTATGACATAAAAATCCGCTGCAATAGATTTCATATCCTCCTTGAAGGTATCATAGGCGGTGCACAGAACTACCGGAAGGTTATAGAATCTGTTTCTTATATCCTGAAGGAGATCCAGGCCGTTGTAGTCAACCATTTTTATATCAAGTACAACAAGGTCCGGCTCTTCTGCTTCAATCTTTTCCAGGAGCCTATAGCCGCTATCTGCAGTGATTACCTCATATCCCACTTCGCTCAGTTCTTCCGAGTAGAGATAGCGTATATGTTCCTCGTCATCCACTATCAATATTTTTGCCATATTTCCGTCTCCCAGACTCTTAAAGCTTGGATACATTTAAGGCTGTATAAAGGTATTTATCGACTTTGGGATTCTTTTAAAGCCTGTTTATTATAAGACATAAGCCCTTATTTTGCAAATTCATTGTAAAATCTTTCGTTTCATACCAGGTGCCGGAGCCTCAAGAGTCAACTCCAAGACCCGGATAAAGACACCGCAGCCATGTTTCAGAAAAAAAGCCCCCCGCCATGTGGCAGGAGGCGAATGGTCGGCCATTATTGATTTATGACATGTTAATCAGTAGTCATAAAATCCCTTGCCTGTCTTCCTTCCGAGCCAGCCTGCATCCACATATTTTTTGAGAAGCGGGCAGGGCCTGTACTTTGCATCGCCGAGCCCATCATGAAGTACATTCATAATGGCAAGGCAGGTATCCAGCCCAATAAGATCCGCCAAGGCCAGTGGGCCCATCGGATGGTTCATTCCAAGTTTCATCACTTGGTCGATATCTTCCGGCCTGCCTACTCCCTCAAACAGCGCGTAAACCGCCTCATTAATCATGGGTATCAGGATCCTGTTGCTGATAAAGCCGGGATAATCATTCGCCGGCACAGGGGTCTTTCCCATCCTTACAGACAGATCTTTTGTCGCTTCATGAGTCTGTTCAGAGGTGGCAAGACCCCTTATAATTTCCACGAGCTTCATCATAGGAACAGGATTCATAAAATGCATCCCTATTACCTTATCCGGCCTTGAAGTAACTCCTGCTATCTTGGTAATCGATATGGAAGAGGTGTTTGACGAAAGGATCACCTCATCTCTGCAGTACTTGTCCAGGTCCCTGAATATCTGGAGCTTGAGATCAACCCTTTCTGTCGCCGCCTCAACAACAAAGTCGGCCTTTGACATGTCCTCAAGAGAGGTCGAACCCTCAATTCTTGCAAGGATTTTTTTCTGCTCATCCAGGCTGACCTTTTCTTTTTTGACCAGCCTGCCAAGACTTTTTTCAATTGTATCGAACCCTTTATCAACGAATTCATCCTTAATATCGTTCATTATTACAGACAATCCGCATGCCGCAGAAACCTGCGCGATACCGGAACCCATCTGTCCCGAGCCCACCACCCCAATGCTCTTAATCTCCATGATCAATTACCCTCCCAAAATTTAGCTTCAGTTTTTAACGACACCGATACGGTTTCCTGCCATCACATAAAAAACGAATTGACTAGGACCTTCGCCCGCGGCTTCATAAAAAGTTCCTCCAGGCTGATTCAAAAGCTATCTCCCAGCTTTAAACAGCAATAAGCATACCAAAAAAAAGATAAGGCATCAGATGTCTCCTCCTAATCAAAAAACACATATTCCCGGATGAAAACCAGCCGGTACCTGCAATTCATACAAGGATTTAAAAATAAATGCAAATACATGAACCCCGTATTTAAGGCATGACTTGTCAGAATTTTTTACATTATGAAAAAACTACCTGAATTTAATTTCTCGACTAATAATGCTTTCCGGCCTTTATAGGTATAACAATGTCTTATCTGATTGGATACTTACCGGTTGAAATGCTATACTTGCCGTACAACCCTGCAGAACACGGGGAGCGCAAAACAAACCGATCCACACCAGAGGGCAGGGATTTGTTTACCGGGGAGTGAAAACCAGGATGGGCAATGAAGGGATAAAAATATATCGCCACCCGAACCCTGAGATAATCTCAGTTATTCTGCCCGAAGAAATCTCAACCTATCGGGTCGAATTCTTCAAGCTTCCTATCAGCCGGGAATCAAAGGAAAGGATGAAGGCACTAGGAAAGATAGCAGGGATAATGACTGAAGAGATAATGGCGATACCGGGCATAAAGGAATTACATGTAAAACCGGATGAGATCCGTGTCAAAAAAAGACCGTCTTTTGAATGGGAAGATATAGAGGATAAGCTTGCAAGGATAATTAAAAGGGCCTTGCTGAAAAAGCGGATTCATCTCGTAAAGGGTTGAGGCACCTTTATGAATAGTCGAATCTCAGGGATCCTTTTCTTTCATCACCCCCGCCCTTTTTATCGCATCCCTTCCAAATCTGCCGCGTATAAAATCCATCGCCTTATCGATTTCATTCCACGTTCTCTTTTCTTTTTCACCCTTGCTGAAAAGATCCATCTGTTCAGGTAAATCCCTGCACCTCAGCAGGTGCGAAACACCTATCCCGACAAGCCTTATTTTCCCAAGAGGCCTCAGCCTGTCAATCAAAAGGCATCCATTCTCATAGATCACCTGGGAAGAATCGGTCGGATCTGAAAGTGTAACCTGTCTTGTCAACTGGGTAAAATCAGATTTTTTTACTTTCAGGATCACCGAATAGCCTCTTACTCCTTTGATCCTTAGTTTGTGTGCGGTTTCTTCCGCCTGGGCCATCAACCGCATTTTCAAAAATCCCATATCATCCGTATCCCTGTCAAAGGTATCCTCGCAACTGACGGATTTTACTTCCAAGGACGGCGAAACAGACGATGTATCGATGCCTCTTGAAAACTGGATGAGTCTTTTTCCAAAAGCACCCGTAATCCTGACAAGATCATCAGATGGAGTTCCACGGATATCTCCGAGCAAGCAGATACCTTTTGAATGAAGCAGGGTTGCGGTTTTTCTACCCACGCCCGGCACCTTTTCCACGGGAAGGCCTTTTATGACATCCATTACCTCATCAGGTTCAATAAGGACTAACCCGTCAGGTTTATCCCTGTCGGAAGCAATCTTGGCAAGGAATTTCAGGGGTGCTATCCCGACGGAACATGCCAGGCCTGTCCTTTCCTTTATCTCTGTCTTTATCAACCTCCCAATCCTCTCCGGTTTTCCCCACAACCTCTCGGTTCCTGTAATGTCCAGGAAGGCTTCGTCTATTGAAATCTGTTCCACAAAGGGGGTGAATTCATGGAGTACTTCCATGACAATCCGCGACACCTGTTTATATCTCTCAATCCTTACAGGAAGGAACACGGCCTCAGGACAGAGCCTCCGTGCCTTATACACCGGCATTGCCGAATGGACTCCATATTCTCTTACTTCATAACTTGCGGCCGAAACAACTCCTCTTCCTCCCATACCTCCCACTACAACGGGACGCCCCTTTAAGGAAGGGTTATCCGCCTGTTCCACCGAGGCATAAAAGGCATCCATATCTATGTGTAAAATCATATCAGCCACTTGAAGACATACCGGACAGGCTGACAAGGATTCCCGGCTATTCCCTTTTGGCGCAGATACCCACATGCAAGACCTGGGTCCCAAACATGAGGCGCCTGAATGAGACCCTTTCGATACCAGATAGAAGCATGAGCGAAGCCAGAGCTTCAGGCCTTAGATATCCTTTTGTGGAATCACGCAGATACGCGTAAGCTGACCTGTTTCCCGCAAGAAGCGCACCCAGCACAGGTATTATGAAGGTCAGGTAAAAATGGACAACCGGTCTTAAAAGCCCTCCTGAAAGAGGTGTAGTATCAAGACACACCAGCCGTCCGCCTGGCTTTATAACCCTCACCTGTTCCTCCAGTGCCCTGTGACGGTCGGAGACGTTTCTAAGTAAATATGCTGAGATGACGGTGTCGAAGGTGTTATCCTGAAAGGGAAGTTCAAGGGCATCCGCCTGGCACCAGTTAATTGCATGGGCTTCAGGACGTTTTTTGCCCGTTTCGAGCATCTCAAGGGTAAAATCGGCTGCGATCGTCCTTACGCTCGGATCATGGCGGAGGGCCTCAATGGCTATATCCCCCGTACCGGCTCCTGCATCCAGTAGGAGTCCTCCTTGGGGAACCGCAGAAAGCCTGACGGCCTTTCGTCTCCATATCCGATCATGACCCAGGGTCATCACACTGTTGAGAAGATCATACCTTTGAGCAACCTTACCGAACATTTCCCTGATAGGAGAGACGCGTTTTGCCGTGAGCTCATCCTCAGGACCATTACTTTTTGTCTTTGCCAAATTTTTCCTTGAGCATATCTCCAAGGGTTCCGAAAGAGCCTTGAGATCCGCCTTTGACCCCTTCCTTATATTTCACGTAAACTTCCTGGTCCTCTTGAACCTTTCCGACAGCCGCCGCCTCAGCGGTTGCCCAGGCAAGGCTCATCCTTTTTTTGTCTTTTTCAATGCCGCTTATCCTTACATCTATATCCTGACCTTGAGACAGCACATCCCTGGGGTGATTTATACGTTTTCCCATACCAAGGTTAGAAATATGAATAAGCCCGTCAATGCCCGGTTCAAGGTTTACAAAGGCGCCGAACTTTTCTAGGCGTGCCACCCTGCCCTTGAGAACCGAGCCCTCATGATATTTTTCGTCCACCTTTTCCCAGGGATCATCGAGTGTATCCTTTATGCTCAGAGTGATCCTTTCTCTTTCCCATTCGATATTTTTGATCGATACCTCAACCTCCTGATCCACGCACAGGAAATCGGATATATCCTCAACCCGGCCCCACGATATCTCTGAAATGGGAACCATCCCTTCCACCGCTCCCATATTCACGAATGCACCAAAATCCCTTATCGAAGAAACGCTTCCCCTGATTCGCTGACCCGGCTTCAGGATTTTTTTCAATTCCTCTATCTCATGCCTTCGTTCTTCTTCCAACAGGGTCCTTCTGGAAAGGACCACCTGTTTTCCGCCTTGGGCATACTCGGTTATCTTGAAAGAAAGCCTTTTCCCTTCGTATCCTTCAGCTTTCTGGTTTCTCTGCATGTCTATCTGCGAGTAGGGGCAAAAGGCGCGAACGCTGCCGGCGACCTTGACCTCGAAACCTCCCTTTATCTCCTTTTCGACATATCCTTCGACAGGGATGCCGGTTTCAAAAGCGGACTCCAGATGGTATCTGGCAGCTCCGCCCGAAATTCTGGTGGTAAAAAGATGTTCATTGTCCTTTCCGGAAAGAAAATAGACCTTCATGGTATCTCCCTCCGCCACGGTCACAGAGCCGTTTTCATCCATTACCTCTGAAACGGCAAAATACCCTTCACTTTTCAATCCGGTATCGATAAAAACCCAATCCTTTGTAACCTTTATGATCTTTGTTTCGATCTGCTCACCAGGTTCGAACCTGACCTTATCCACCGGCATTTCTTCCAGAAACCGAGCGAATTCCTCTTTCTCTGAAATATCGAGCCCCCTCTCCATCTCATTTTCATTGTTTTCCATTTCCGCTATCTAACGCTCCTTCAAATTTTATTTGAAAATAGGCATCAGGAATATGCCTTATCCTGAACTTTATCGGTTTTCTCCGGAATACACCGCTGTCCGTCGGAGAAATACGCACCTTTCAGTCCTATTCAGCCGGGCAGCGAAGTTCTTTGTTCAGAGTGTAGCAGACTGCACGAGATTCTACAACAACATAGGTTTTTCCCTGAACCACCTTCAATACATCATCTGTTCCGCTTCGTAACGGGTTCACGCAAGTACAGGCCTTGCATTTGGAACTTTTTGGTTTGTCGTCGCAATTATGAGTTGTTATGATGCCATCAATCTTTAGAGGCTCAAAAATAGGCGGTTGATTCGCAGGAAGATATAAGAGACGGGATCTCCTCGTCATCAAGGAGGTTGACTCCGTCAAACAGAAGTGTTTCCTTAAGCCCTCTTTCCAGCAGGCTTGTTCTGGGGCAGGAGATATCACCTTTTTCAGAGAGAAATTTTTTCAGCAGCTTTGAACTCTCGCTACGGCTTTCGATTAGATTGAAAACTCCTTCATCTATACAGAGCACCTTGGTTTCTGCAGCCGCCATAAGGGTCGACCATGAAAACAGGATTCCGAGAAGCGCCCTTTCATCTCCCTGTGGTTTTGATATAATTATGCATATGGAATCTATCATATCTGTCTGCTCAGTGCCCGAAGACAAGAAAGACATCGGAGCCGAGCAGGAAATCGCAGAAGGTGTGGGCAATGTTCCCGTTTCTTAAACCCTTCTGCAGAGGCAGGGCGTCGATTCCTCTTGCATGCTCATTCAGACTCAGGGAGGCGATATTTGCTCCCATTCGGGCGAGATCCTTCAGTCGTTCCCCGACCTTGTAGGCTTCAAGGTATGATACGAGACTCTCTGAAATGCTGTTATCCGGCCTTGACGCACTCTTGCTCCTGGAGATATAAACCCCGTTTCCACAAAGAAAAATGTTTACCTGGTAGCCCTTTTTCATGGCAGCCTCAGCCAGATTCACCATGTCCCCGGCATCGTCATTTTCCGCAAGGCCTGAGTAAAGCACCATTGTTAAAGATCTCAACTTAATCCCCTATATATTTACCACACGGTACTGTTCATCCATTATGAGATCGATCATTTCATCATAAGACACGGGACTGCATCCAGGGTCTAAAGGCACCCCTTTGGCCTTCACTGCATTGTCTGACACATATATCTTATCCAGATGGAGATCCTTGAATTTACCGACCATTCCTTTAGAAGCATGCCAGGCGGCATCTCCCAGAAGAAGCAGGGATTTTTTCTTTGCCCCCCCCAGAAGCCCCACCAGTTCAGGCACCCTGTTTGAACTTTTATTGATCACAAATAGCAGCATATTTTCATCGAGCAAAATTCATGTCCTGTTTTCTTAATACAAAAACAGCTGAGCCTTCCTTTGCTATTTAAAGAGCAAATCAGGCAGAAAGGTGGCTATCCCGGGGAATATCACCAGTATGATCACACACAGTATCATGCATAAGAAAAACGGGATTACCCCTTTAAAGATGATATGCAAAGGCACATCAGGCGCCACGCTGCTGAGCGCGAAAACATTTACACCTATTGGCGGGGTAATCTGGCCCATCTCCATAACGATCACCGTCACGACCCCGAACCAGATAGGATCAAACCCGAGTGCCATGATCGCCGGAAATATCGCCGGCAGTGTAAGCAGTATCATGGGTATGACGTTCATCAGACAACCAAGTATTATAAAGAGGCCCAGAACCGCGAAAAAGATCACATACCGGCCCACCGGCAGCCCCGTTACAACATCCGCCAGGATAAAGGGGAATCTGGTCGCAGCGAGGAAATAACCCAGTATGCCTACACCGATAAGTATTATCAGAAGTTTGGTGGTAAGATTTGCGGTTTCATTAAAGGCGGCGATAAGGGCTCGCTTGGTCATGCGCTTTCTGGAAAGCGCGTAAAGGAACGCGCCTACGGCACCTATTCCTCCACCCTCTGTAGGGCTGAATATACCGCCCAGGATGCCGCCCAGGATCACTACGAAGAGGATGACCATCGCTATTACACCCTTTAGCGCGATCAGTTTTTCCTTGAGCGTTGACCGCTCTCCCCTGGGGGCCAGTTCAGGCCTGTATTTCGCTATAAAAAATATGCTCAGCATAAAAAGGGTCGCCAGAAGGACACCCGGTATTATGCCCGCGATAAAAAGCTTTCCAACTGATTCCTCTGTGATTATGGAATAGAATATAAAGCCGACGCTCGGCGGGATAAGTATGCCCAGGGTACCACCGGCCGCAAGGCTGCCTGTAGCAAGGCTGGGGCTGTATTTCTTCTTTTTCATCTCCGGAAGAGAAACCGCACCCATGGTAACCGCCGTGGACATGCTGTCCCCGCAAACGGCGGCAAAACCTGAACAGCCGGCAACAGCCGCCATGGCAAGGCCTCCCGGCAGCCTGCCGAGCCATTTGTAGGCTGTGTCGAACAGATCCTTGCTTATCCCCGAATGAAAGGCGAGTTCTCCCATCAGGATAAAAAGGGGTACTACCGCCAGTATAAAAGACGCGGTGGTGTGATAAGGGCCGCTTCCAATCATGGCTAGAGGGGCTGCAATTCTCCTGCTGATAAGTATCATTCCGAGGAATCCCGTAACAGCCATGGCAAAGCCTATGGGCATACGCATCAAAAGAAGGATGAAAAGCACCGCCATACCTGCAATACCGAGAGGCATGCCTGAGAATCTTCCGGGAAGCATCTTGAGGATAAAAGGGCTGGCGATGAAAAGGGCGCCGATCATAAAACCCATGGCTATCGGCAACCACTGTCCTTTATCCAGACACCTTGAGATCTCTTCAAGCAGGTCCCTTAAAAGGACCAGAGTAAACAACAAGACGCCGAAGGCCGCAACGGCAAAGAAGATCGATATGGGAATCCCCAGGGCGAAACTTACCTCCCCGATCTTTTTTTCGGTCTGAAGCACCGTCTGCCAGCTCATGATGGCGAAAACAACCAGGCAGACGACATAGTTGAATATTTCAAGCGTACCTCTTGCCCTTTCGGGAAGTCTCTCAAATACGAGATCTATCCTTACATGCCCCTTGTTCTTCTGTACAAATGCCATTGAAAGAAACACGATCAGGATCATCATGAATTCCTCGATCTCTATGACCCCGGGGATCGATTTCCCGGTGATAAGCCGGGATACGACGTCAAAAAATATGGGTACGGACATTACTCCTGCAGCTATGGCCCCCAGAAAAGCAAGCTTTTTTGTAACCGGGTCAAGTACGCGATCAAAAAGACCTACTACCCGCTTGATTGAAAAAACTTTCTCCTTCTCATCACGTTTTTTTACGGACCGTTCAGAAATACAGCCCTTTTCTACAGCCGCCACTACACACTCTTCACTCATAATATACCTTTTCAGCAAAAATGGTTTTGCCCCCGCCATTGGGCGGGGGCACATAACTAATTTTAAAATCTGAAAACAGGAGATCTCTTACTTGTATCCCCTTCCTGTCACCTTTGCATACTTTTCGCCAAGGCTGATTGCATCCTCAAGAATCTGGCGGGCGTTTTTAAAACCTTTCGCCTCCATATCTGACACCCATTTTTCTCTCAAAGGCATAACCTTCTTTGCCCAGAGGGCCCTCTCCGCATCAGGCAGTTCATAAAATTCATGCCCCTTTGATTTCATCCAGGCTGAATCCCCTGCAGCCCCTTCATCAAGGGTCTTTCCGCTTATTACGGCAAGTTTTTGCCCTGTTGTTTCTTTCATTATCTTTTTAAGATCATCAGGAAGAGATGCCCAGACCTCAGGATTGGCACCGGCCCAGAACGGTCCTACAAGCAGGTCTACGATCGTATGGTATTTTGCTGCATCCGTTATCTTGAACGATTTTACCGGTGCAAGAGGACAGAGCACGCCTTCAGCCATGCCTCTTTGAAGCGCCAGGTATGAATCCGGCGGCTGTACCTGAATCGGGTTGGCTCCCAGCATCTTCATGATTTCGATGAGTTTCGGGCTCCAGCAGAGGATCTTCATGCCTTTGAGGTCGTCAAGATTCTTCACGAGCTTCTTTGTGGTGTGGAGCTGATATGTGGCGCTGGTCCACTGCCAAAGGATCTCCACCCCCTTGTACTCATTTCGCCACTCAGGATACTTGGTATAAAGATCCCAGATTACCAGTGCACCGGCTTCAGCGCTCGGAACCATCAGGGGAAGCTCCATGACCTCTGAAATGGGAAACTTACCGGGATTCAATCCGTTGTAATTGGCTCCTATATCCAGGATTCCGTCAACAGTGGAATCAAAATTGTCCTTTGAAGGACAAAGTGTGTTGGGGTTGAAATATTCGATATTAAGTCTGCCTTTGCTAGCCTCCCTGATCCTGTCGGCCCATGGAATCCATCCGTTTTTAACGGTCGGATGTTTGTCAAAGTAGGCGCTCGTAAAGCTCAGATCAAACTTCTTTTCTCCGGCCAGAGACGGAGACACCCCGGCCGTAAAGACCAAAAGCCCCGCAATAATGGTTACAACCATAGCACTCATAAATCTTTTACTCATTATCGAACCTCCCTTTTTAATATAATAATTTTTATTATCCCCTATTCAACATAGGATGGATGGTGAATCCTTTTTCACTGCTCCCGCAAGTTTCAACCATAATATTTATAAGCAAGGTTCATGCCAGAAACCACCCAGACGTGTATCCAATTGAATTTTATATTATTTTCCGGATATTCTGCAGAAGTGTGGTAACAAGAGACAACAAGGTGGGACAAAATCGCGCATCAAGGCATAATAAAAGCAGCCTCAATTCACTGAAAATACAGCTTAAAAATCAGTTGAGTCAATTTGTCTCAATTTCGGGAGAAACAACCCCGAATTTTTTCATTTTTCTGAACAGGGTCTTTCTTGGAATACCCAGAATAGCGGCAGCCCTGCTCCTGTTCCAATTGGTATTTGCAAGGGCCTCTTTTATCATCATTTTCTCAAGGGATTCAATGGCATCTCGCAGATCCCGGCCCTTTTCAACCGACACCGGATCTCCGGAGTCTTCAAACGCCTGCATGGATATACCTTTGCCGATATTTCGCATAAAATCGACCTTTCCAACAGTCAGATACCTGTGGAGCGCGTTTTGAAGCTCCCTGACATTTCCCGGCCAGTCGTAATTATAAAATGCCTCAAGCACGCGACCCGGGATGTCGGACAGCATTTTTTCCTGGTCCTGTTGCCTTAGAAAATGGTCGATAAGGAACGGGATATCCTCCCTTCTGCATCTCAGAGGCGGGATGTCTATCGGAATCACATGTATCCTGTAAAAGAAATCGGAGCGCATCAAGCCCCTTTTCACATGTTCATTCAGATTCCGGTTTGTGGCGGCCACGACACGAAAATCGGATTTTTTCGTCTCAGTTCCCCCCACGGCTGTGTAACCGCTCCCTTCTATCGCGCGAAGAAATTTCACCTGTATAGCCTGGCTCAGTTCCCCCACCTCATCCAGGAACAGGGTACCCTTATCCGCCAGATCGAGGAATCCCTCCTTGTTTCTGTAGGCCCCTGTAAAGGCACCTTTTCTGTGTCCGAAAAATTCGCTTTCAAGGAGCTGCTCAGGTATTGCCCCGCAGTTTACAGGAACAAAGGTACCGTTTCTCCGTTCACTCATCTCGTGGATCGCCTTTGCAACCAGTTCCTTCCCGGTTCCCGACTCGCCGTAGACAATAACACCCGCTTCCGATGAAGCCGCCTGCAGGATAAGCTTGTAGACCTTGTTCATGGAACTGCTTGCCCCTACGATGTCCGACAATCGGTAACGATCCTTCATCGAAGACTTCAGCTGAATGTTCTCCCTTTTGAGACGGTTTGCCTCTGCCTCCAGGGCCTTGACCTGAGATCTGTTTTCGGTAATGTCGATTACTGTGCTCAATACGGCAGGATACCCCTCCCACTGGACACGGTTGGGATGACCCTCAACCCATATTTCCCTGTCATCCTTGGTAATGCAGGGCCACCTCAACACCCTCAGATCCGATTCACCCTTTTCAATAGCTCTTATGGTATCCCTGAACCGCCCCTTTTCATCCTCTCTTATGTTTATTCCCGTGTCCCCTCCTATAAGTTCTTTCCTGTCCTTAAATCCGAATATCTTTGCAAAGGCCTCATTTACAAGCACAAATTTGCCTTTTTGCATCAGGGCGACCCCGTCAGGCACATTTTCGGCCAGTATCCGATAACCCTCAAGGGACTGCATGAGGGCGGTTTCAAAATGCTTGAGCCTTGTAATATCCAGAAACGTCTGTACGGCCCCGATTATTGTCCCGTCGAATTCAAATATAGGGGCGGCGATGAAATGGAGATACCTTGCCTTGCCGCCAACATTGCTGAAAAATCCGCTTGCCTCCCACGCATGGGGAATGATATTTGATCGGGCTATATTTCCATCCCTGTAATGGGTAAGGATACCGTTTCTGTCATGCTCTACAATGAGGTCGGCAAGAAGCGGACGTTTTTTCTCATAAAACGGCTCCCATTGACGCTCCGTCCCTATCATCACCTCCGCCGGCCTTCCGGTCAGGTGTTCACAGGCCCTGTTCCAGCGCAATATCTTGTGATCTCTTCCGATCGCAAACTGCGGACCTGGCGAGCATTTTATTATTCCCTGATCGATTACCATGTCATCTATTTTCATTTTCCGTTATTTCCGTTTTTCTAAAACCATGCCTGCCCTCGAACTGAACAGACACTCATAGTTTTACCATAGCCCTTGAAATCGCTTTAAGTGTCGTTTCAATGTCTTTTGGACCTATCTTGTAATGTGTCACAGCCCTGAGCGATTTGGAGCCTAGAGCCAGCACGCGCACCCCCTCCTTTTCGAGCATTTCAACCAGAAGACCGGCATCCGCTCCATCTTTTGAGATATCAAAAAAGACTATATTGGTCTTGACAGAAGACGGATCAAGCTCAAGTCCCTTGATGCCTGAAATGCCGAGGGCAAGTTTGTGTGCGTTTTCATGATCCTCATGCAGCCTTTCAACCATCTCATTGAGGGCGACGACTCCGCATGCAGCAAGGATTCCCACCTGCCGCATACCCCCGCCTACCACCTTTCTGCATCTTCTTGCCCTCCTTATAAAATCCTCTGTTCCGCATACAAGAGATCCCGCAGGCGCACACAGTCCTTTACTGAGGCAGAATGCGACCGAATCGGCCGGCACAACCAGCTCCTCGACTGAAACATTCAGGGCCTGGGCGGCGTTGAATATACGGGCACCGTCCACATGGAGCTTCAGGCCTGTTTCCCTTGCAAAATCTCCCACCTTTTTCATGTAAGAGGGACCCAGAGGTGAACCGTTACACCGATTATGTGTATTTTCAAGCACTATCAACCTGCTTACGGGGAAATGGACATTCTCCTCCCTTATTGCGTGATCCAGGTCCTCAATCCTTATTTTCCCGTCGGCCTGATTCGGAACGGTACGGGGATGGATTCCTCCAAGTGCCGCACATCCGCCCTGCTCATAATAAAAGATATGAGACTGATCCCCCAGGATCATCTCGTCACCCCGTCCACAGTGTGCAAGTTCGGAAACAAGATTTGCCATGGTGCCGCTTGCAACAAAAAGTGCGGCCTCCTTACCTGTCAGTTTTGCCGACATTTCTTCAAGTCTGTTGACAGTGGGGTCTTCGCCGAATACATCATCCCCGATTTCAGCGTTGTACATGGCCTTTCTCATTGCAGTTGTCGGCTCGGTGATCGTATCCGATCTGAGGTCGATCATACGCATCTGTCTTCTCCTTATTAACGGTCTTAATATATTGCAAATTTAGTGAAAAACTCATTCGATCAGGAAAGACTATGGAAAAGGCCCTTATCTGTCAAGTTTTGAACCGGCGCCGATTTAAAGATACCCATGTGGTTTCATGCCCAAAAGCACAAGGCAGGAAAGCAGATTCCACGGTTCGAAATGACGCTCCCGCCCATTTTTTCATTCCATCGGTTGTCAGGGCACAAGCGCTCGAGTCTAAGCATCTCCCTCCCCAAATAGCAAACACATGCCCGTAGCAAACATGTCTTTTACAAACTGTCAGATTTATTTACACCCCAATTTTTCTTTTTGGCTCAGTCCCTGCTGCCTATATCTCCCATAAGTGTCTGTTCAAAAGTGCTTTTCATGTTTTTTGGTGATGATTAAACGGCATTTATATTTTGGCATATTTTTTGCTTAGTATAAAACATAACTGAAAAGGCTTGGATCCTGGCCGGATGGCATACAGGCAAGATCAAGGCTGAAAAAAATCGGCTTCCTGGATGGTCGCTAAGTTTCAGACCGGATTGCAAATGAAAGAGAAACGCCATGACCTCCTTGCGGCACAAAGGCGCCATCACTGGAAGCCGAACATCAAATACTGAACCCCTGTTGGATTTTCAATTAACAGCTTAATCACTAGGTGTGGCCTTCTATACTAATCACAGGTGGATCTTTATTTGTCTCATCAGTTCACGGCGCCTGCTTATTCTCAATGGGTAAGCAGGCGTCCGTGTCTTTGCAGGTGTCATCACCTAATTGGGTCATAATCAACCATGACTGAAGATTTCGGCCCAGCCTTGGGCACCCCCGCAAGACTTTGGAATCAAGGCGCCGACAACCTACGGCTTAGGCGTATGACTAATGGGCCCGCGCATTACCTCTTGACGGTGGATCAGAATCTTTAATTGGCGCTTGTCTGAAATTGCGGTTTATGCTAAGTAATCCAGGATAGATTCTTATTGTCAGGCCTTTTCTTTATATCTCCAAAACCTTATAAAAGACGCATCAAGGGGGGCCTCATGGATGACAAAGAAAAAGGTATGGTTCTTGCCTCATTTGCCGGAGATTCTCTTTCCCTTGCTGCTCACTGGGTCTATGACACAAATACGATCAAAAGGAATTTCGGCAGAATAGAATCCTTTTTTAAACCCGCATCAAACTCCTTTCACCCCACCAAAGAGGATGGTGAATTCACCCATTACGGTGACCAAACCCTCGTGCTTCTTGAATCCCTTGCTGAAAAGAGAGGATTCGAACTCAAGGACTTCGCTCAAAAATGGAGGTCGTTCTTTGAAAACTACCGGGGGTATTTCGATCAGGCGACCAAGGTAACCCTCAGCCGTTTTTCATCGGACATGCCTCCTGAAGAATCAGGTTCCCCCTCGGACGACCTTGGCGGAGTGTCTCGAATCGCTCCTCTTGTGTACGCATACAGGGATGATCTGAAAGGTCTTATGAATGCCTCCAAGGCTCAAACAGCAATGACGCACAGGGACCCTATCGTCTTGAAAAGTGCCGTTTTTTTCTCACGCCTTACCTGGCAGATTCTTAAAGGCGACACACCTACCCATGCGATCGACAAGATAGCAAGAGAGCACTTTGAGCAATCCCCGATATACAACTGGGTGCAGATAGGGCTCGCCTCAAAGGATATGGACACTGTTTCCGTCATATCCAATTTCGGCCAGAGCTGTCATACAAGAGAGGCCCTTCCCGGAGTCATACATATCATTGCCAGACATGAAAAAGACCTAAAAGAGGCCCTGATTCAGTGCGTGATGTCGGGTGGCGACAGTGCGGCAAGGGCGATGATCGTCGGCATGGTCCTGGGGGCCCATCTGGGCTGTGGACCGATACCTGCAGATTGGACCACAGGGCTAAAGGCGAGAGAAAAAATATTGGACCTGTTGGAAAGGATTTGAAAACCAGGCATGCATATCTTTTGACAATCCCCCCTGTTCCTTTTCATTGACAAAAAAGGCCATCCCCTGCAAGAATAATTGTCCATAAGAAATCAAAGGCCCCTGGATTCCGCCTCTAAGTCGGAAATCTGCGTTTGGCTGAAAGACCGCTATTGTTACTGAAATTTGCTATATTTTGAGCCTCCCGCTCAGCAATGTCATGGAGAAAAGCCTATGGAACTTGAATTCATCAAGGCGCGCGACCTGCCGGACGCATGGTTTCAATGCGTATACAGGCTGCTGGAACAAGGAAGAGAATATATAATAGACAGGGGAAGTTACGAAGGACAGAAAAGGCTCGAATTCGACTATCTTACCGTCCATATCCGGTACCCCGGCGTAAGGCCTCTGCTGCCGGATATCCCGCCTGCGCTTGGCATCCCCAACCCGGTTGCGGAAGGCTATCTGGAAGATTACCTTCCCTACCTGATGACTTCCTTAAAGCAACCCGGTGAGGACTACACATACGGGTCCTATCTGGAGACTCAGATAGGTGAAGTCATTCGTATGTACAAAAAGGATGGATACGGCACGAATCAGGCATACATGACCGTAGGCGAACCGAAGACCATCTATCTCAAAGACCCTCCCTGTCTTAGAGGCATCGACACGAGGGTTACCAACGGCAAGCTCCACTTTTTCGTCTACTTCAGATCATGGGATCTCTGGAACGGCTTTCCGGCCAATCTCGGTGCCATCCAGCTCTTGAAGGAATACATGGCCGCAGAGATAGGTATCGAGGATGGAGAGATAGTGGCGGCAAGCAAAGGGCTTCACCTCTATGACTATGTATGGGAACTTGCGGAACTCAGGACTATGTGCTCAAAGAAACAGGCCATTAAGCTGAAGGCTGACGGCTGAACGCTCCATCCGGAAATCTTCGGTTTATGGATGGCATCGACTTAATCCGGGCATTAAGGCGAAATCATCTTTTTAAGGCCTGAGTCAGGTAAACAGGTTCTGGATTACGAAACTACGACCTTTTCTGAAATCTTGCTCACTCTGATTTTTGAATGATAATGGAAAATTTCAATAAGATTAAATTAAAAGGGCTGAACGAGGCGGAAACCGAAGCCTGGGTCCTGGACCAGGGGATGGATTCCTACAGGTCCCGCCAGGTAAGGCACTGGCTCTTTAAAAAGTTTGTCAAGTCCTTTGATGAAATGACCAATATCTCGGCATCCTGTCGTGCCCTGTTCGATGAAAGGGCAGACATTTGCCCCCTGGAGCAGGTCGACAAACTTGAGTCAACAGATACCACGGCCAAATACCTTTTCAAATGCCATGACGGCAATCTGGTAGAATCCGTTCTGATTCCTGAAAGAGACCACCTCACCCTCTGCATATCTTCGCAGGCAGGTTGTTCAATGGGTTGCCGTTTTTGCCTCACTGCCAGGCAGGGTCTCACAAGGAATCTTACTCCCGATGAAATCATAGAGCAGGTAATACTGGTAAAACGGTCAATCAGCACCCCGGACCGAATTACCAACATAGTCCTTATGGGCATGGGAGAGCCGCTTGCCAATTATGACTCGGTAATCAAGGCGATTAAAAATATGATTTCCGAAGAGGCAATGAACTTTTCTCACCGGAAGATTACCCTTTCAACCTGCGGGCTTGTTCCCCAGATACGCCGGCTGGGAAAAGACATACCGGTAAACCTGGCCATATCCCTCAATGCCCCTGATGACGGGAAACGTGATTATCTTATGCCGGTTAACAAGGTCTATCCGATAAAGGAACTGCTTTCCGCATGCAGGGACTTTCCCCTTCCAAACAGAAGGATGCTTACATTTGAGTATATCCTCATAGCCGGCATAAATGACACGGATGAAGATGCCTTAAGACTCTGCAAGATACTTAAAGGCCTGAGGGCGAAGATAAACCTCATTCCCCTTAACCCCCATCCTTCCTCAGACATGGCCCCGTCCCCGCCGGAACGTATACAGGCATTCCAGGACATACTGGCAAGAAATCATTACACCGCCATAATAAGGAAGAGCAAGGGAAGAGATATACTGGCGGCCTGCGGGCAATTAAGTGGAAAATACAGACGGATACAAGGGGGGGCAGGCGCCTCTTAGCAAATTTTCCCAAGACCCGCGGATATTATCACCAGTCCTTTTTCCTTGCGGTTAAATTCCTTTTTGTGCTAGTTTTCGTTTTCATTTCTATATAGAGAGGTAATGATATGATCGAACTTGATTTTTCCAAGGGAGAGGGATTGCTTCCCGCCATAGCACAGGATCACGTCTCAGGGAGGGTCCTTATGCTCGCATACATCAGCAAAGAGTCGTGGGAAAAGACCCTGGAAACAGGAGAAGTTCATTACTGGAGCCGCTCTCGCCGGGAGCTTTGGCACAAGGGAGGAACATCAGGCAATGTCCAGGTGGTAAAGGAAATTTATGCGGACTGTGACAATGACACCGTGCTTTTCAAGGTGGAACAGATCGGTGGGGCTGCCTGCCACCTGGGATACGAGTCCTGCTTTCACAAAATGATAGAAAAAGACGGCACCTTCAGGGTCGTCGACAAAAGGATTTTTGACCCAAAAGAGGTATACGGTAAATGAAACAGCTCAAATTCGGAATCCCAAAGGGAAGCCTGCAAAGTGCAACTATAGCGCTTTTTGAAAAGTCGGGCTGGAAAATTTCTGTAAACTCACGCAGCTATTTCCCCGACATAAACGACGAAACCATATGCTGCAGCATCTGCCGCGCCCAGGAGATGTCCAGGTACGTGGAAAACGGGACCATCGACGTGGGCCTTACAGGAAAGGACTGGATTGAGGAAAACGAATCGGATGTCGTTGTTGTTGACAATCTGATTTACTCCAAGGTCTCCCAGAAACCGGCCAGATGGGTACTTGCCGTGCCCGCAGACTCCAGTATAAAGAAACTGAACGATCTTGAAGGCAAAAAGATCTCCACGGAGCTGGTCAACTTTACACGAAAGTACTTTGAAGACAGAGACATATCCGTTAAGGTTGAATTTTCATGGGGTGCGACAGAGGCAAAAGTGGTTTCAGGACTCGCCGACGCCATAGTGGAGGTTACTGAAACCGGCAGTACCATAAGGGCGCACGGGCTCAAGATCATTCATGAGCTTATGGAGACGAACACCCAGTTGATAGCCAACAGAGAGGCCTACGAAGATAAATGGAAACGTGCCAAGATCGACCATATTGTCCTTCTTCTTCAGGGCGCACTCAGGGCGGAAAGCATGGTAGGGTTAAAAATGAATGTCCCGAAGGATAAAATGGAAGGGGTCATCGAAATTCTGCCAAGTCTTGACGCACCCACTGTGGCTAATCTCTACCAAAAAGAGTGGTTGTCGGTCGAGGCAATAATAGAAAGATCCGTTGTCAGAGATCTTATTCCGAAGCTGCTCAATGCCGGCGCCAAAGGGATAATCGAATACTCCCTTAACAAAGTAATATAGGGCTACTGAAATGAATCATCAGGTGAGTCGATGAGCAGGATTACCAAAAGGGGAAAGGAGATACCCTCCTTCATAGTCATGGATGTTCTTGAAAGGGCCCATGAGCTGGAAAAACAGGGGCGAAACATTATTCATCTCGAGATAGGAGAACCTGATTTCAAGACACCCCGGTGCATTTGCGATGCCGCTCAGGAGGCAATGGACAAGGGTGAAACGCATTACACTCACAGCCTGGGGATCACGGAACTAAGAGAGGCCATAAGCGAACACTACGATAAAAAATATGGGATATCAGTGGACCCATCGCAAATAGTGGTAACATCAGGCACGTCACCTGCGCTTTTCATGATCTTCGCCTCTCTTCTGGAACAGGATGATGAAATAATAATGGCCGACCCTCACTACCCGTGTTACCCCAATTTCGCACGTTTCATGGGCGCCAGACCGATATTTGTAGACACATCCGAAGAAGACGGATTCCAGTTGAAGGCAAGGGACATCAAGGCGAAAGTAGGGCCCAAGACCAGGGCCGTCCTTATAAATTCACCGGCTAACCCGACCGGTAATCTCCTCAGCGAGAAAAGGATGAGGAATATTGCAGACCTCGGCATCCCGGTCATATCTGATGAGATTTATCATGGCCTTGTCTACGGCCAGAGGGAACGCTCAATTCTCGAATTTACCGAAAATGCCTTCGTGCTAAACGGCTTCTCAAAGATATATGCCATGACCGGCTGGCGTCTCGGGTACATAATAGCCCCTCGGGACTTCATGCATCCGCTGCAGAAGGTTCATCAAAATTTCTTTATTTCAGCAAGCAGCATATCCCAATGGGCCGGGGTGGCGGCACTTAAAAATGCCGAATCGGACGTTGAAAAAATGAAAGAGACATACGATAAGCGCCGAAGATATATGACGGGCAGGCTCAAGGATCTCGGTTTCGGGCTTTCAGTTGAACCACGAGGGGCATTCTATATCCTGGTAAATGCGAAACATCTCTCATCAAGTTCGTACGAACTGGCCTTTGATATCCTTGAAAAGGCGGGAGTCGGGGTAACACCCGGCATAGATTTCGGCCGAAACGCAGAGGGTTATCTGCGCTTTTCATACGCCAATTCCCTGGACAACATCAAGGAGGGGTTGAACAGGCTGGAAGCTTATCTCAATAAAAGCTGATCTCCCTTTGACTCCCAGAAAATGGATAAGCCCGGAATGAAGACCGTCTTCATAAAAAGCGCCTTTGATATCAGACATTTTCCTCCGGAGGACCGCCCTGAGATTGCCTTCGCAGGCAAGTCCAACGTGGGGAAGTCTTCCCTCATCAACAGCCTCGTGAACCGCAAGAATCTAGCCAGGACAAGTGCCAGACCGGGAAGGACACAGGCCCTGAATTTCTTCCAGGCAGGCCGGCTCTACATTGTGGATCTTCCCGGATATGGATTCGCCCGTGTCCCTCTGAGCGTAAAAAAAAGCTGGCAGAAAATGGTTGAGGCGTATCTGAGCAATCGTGAAAACCTGCGAGCGGTCGTGGTCATTATAGATATACGGAGGGATCTTTCCGAGGGAGATATCAACCTGATTGAATGGCTCTATCACTTTGAGATCGAGTCGATACCCGTACTTACAAAAGCAGACAAGTTATCCCGCCAGAAGGCCGCCAATAAGGCGGAAATCATAACCCGCCGATTAAATCTGTACTCCGAACTGAAGCCGGTCCTGTTTTCGGCCAAGACAAGTCAGGGCCGAGATGAGTTATGGGAAAGGATAGCCGATGCGGCCGGTCTTGATCACTCAGACCTGAAAACGTTCAGGCCGTAAAATTTTATCTTTTTGTGAAGATTGCTTCTTTCTACCCCTATGGCTTCTGCAGTCTGGGATATGTTACCGTTGAATTCGAGTAATTTCCTTTTTATAAAGGCCTTTTCAAATTCATTCCTGGCCTCCTTTAAACTGTCACCTATTGCCTCGGAACCCGAATCTTCGCTGCCCTTGGTTGACCTGTTGATAGGAGCCGGGATATCCTTTGAGTGAATCTCTTTTGCAGGCGTCATTATCATGAGCCTTTCAACCAGATTTTTAAGCTCCCTCACGTTTCCCGGCCAGTCGTATCTTTCCAAAAGCCTGAGTGATTCTTCAGAAAATCTTTTTTCCTTCAGATTCGTTGTCAGAGTGAATTCCTTTATGAATTCCTCAACCAGTTCAGGGATGTCCTCTGTCCGATCCCTTAGTGGAGGCACCACCATCGGAATTACATTCAACCGAAAATAGAGATCCTCTCTGAAACGGCCCTTTGCGATCTCTGATTCAAGATCTTTATTCGTGGCAGCGAAGACTCTCACATCCACATCTATAGTCCTTGAACCACCTACCCGCTCAAACTTCTGCTCCTGAAGTATCCTCAATGTCTTCGACTGTGCCTTAAGACTCATATCGCCTATCTCATCCAGAAAAAGGGTACCCTCATGGGCCAGATCGAATTTTCCCTTCTTCATTGTAGACGCGCCGGTAAATGCACCCTTTTCATGACCGAAAAGTTCACTTTCTATAAGATCTTCAGGAATGGCCGCACAGTTTACTTCAACCATCGGTTTGGCCCTGCGATCACTCAACGCATGGATGGTATGAGCCACCAGTTCCTTGCCTGTCCCGTTCTCCCCTGAAATCAGAATCCATGCCTTTGTGGGTGCGACGATTCTTATCTGCTCCTTCAGCTGAGTTATGGCCCTGCTTTTCCCCGTTATGCTGTATTTTCTATTTTCCTTCTCCCTGAGCAGGCCTATCTCCTCCTCGAGTCTGTAATATTCCATGGCGTTGTTTATGGATAAAAGGAGCTTCTCCAGAGATAGGGGCTTTTCTATAAAATCGTATGCGCCCAGTTTCGTTGCCTTTACCGCTGTTTCGATATTTCCGTGGCCCGACATCATGACAACCTGCAGATAGGGATACATCTCCTTTAATTTTACGAGCACCTCAATTCCATCCATGCCAGGCATCCAGATATCGAGAAGCACCAGCTCCGGTATCTCCTCCGCGATAAGCTCCAGTGCACGGGCCCCGCTTTCAGCGCAGATAACATCGAAGCCCTCATCAGAGAGTATCCCGTCAAGAGACTGGAGGATGCTCGCCTCATCATCAACTATGAGTATGGTCCTAGCCATTTCTATCGCCTTTTGTTCTTGCCTGAATTCCTGAGTGCCGAAGCAGCCCGTCATACGGCTTCTGAAAAATGCTATGCCTTCATCAGATCAAGTGCTATCCGGGCTGTCTTCAGCGATGCTCCTCCACTGCCCAGGCTGTCCCTTACATCTTGAAGTTCCCGTTTTATCTTTTCCCTTCGCTTTTCATCCTCCAGTATCCCTATCACCTCACGGGCTATATTTTCAGGTTCCACCTGATCCTGAATCAATTCGGGGGCAACCTCGTGACCTGCCACCAGGTTCACGAGCCCGATATGGGGGACATCTATTATCATCCTTCCGGCCCAGTAGCTTACAGGAGACACCTTGTAGACTATGACCATCGGCGTCAGGCTTATAGCGGTCTGAAGGGTCGCGGTACCGGATGTCACGACAGCTATATCGCACCTCTCCAGGAGTTCATATATATCTCCCCGCAGAATCGCAACATCCAGAGGTGAATTTTCCGTAAGCGCCCTTGCATACTTATGCTCTATTGTGGGCGCCAATGGTAAAATGCAGCTAAGCCCGCCGAAATGCCTTTTCAACCTCTCCGCGGCCCTCAGCATGTCGGGAAGCAACCTGTCTATCTCTTCCTTTCTGCTTCCGGGCAACAACCCAACTACCGGGTATGGGGAATCCGCATCGAATTCGGACGGATGGCCTTTCCTGTCAATGCCGGCGTTAAACTCATCCATCAGGGGATTTCCCACATAATCCACGTTCACGCCCCTTTTCTTGTAGAAGTCTTCTTCAAATGGGAGTATGACCGCCATCCGGTCCACCCTGCGAGCGATCTTTTTGACGCGACCTTTTCTCCACGCCCATATCTGAGGACTCACATAGTATAGTACGGGGATACCCAACCTTTTCGCTACCCCTGCCAGATGAAGATTGAATTCAGGATAATCGATCAGGATCAGCAGGTCGGGACGCACGGTCCTAAGGATATACTTGAGAGTTCGATTGGCTCTCAGGATCGTCCTGAGTCGGGGAAGGACTTCCGTCAGCCCCACCACCGCCATATCAGAGGAAGGGATAAGGATGCGAACCCCCTGTTCCTCCATCTTTTGCCCGCCTATTCCCCATACACGGATAGATGGATCAAGCCGCCTTATTGATTTAATCAGATTTGACCCATGGAGATCTCCTGATGCCTCTCCGGCAACCACAAGCGCGAACCTGAAATCCCTGGTGGCGGGATTCACCTCTTTTAGATCGTAAGTGTTCACTATTTTTGAATTGGATAGCATGAGCTATATCAGCAAACAGTTCGAAATCCCTTGCAGCCGCCTTCTATCTGTTCGATGATGGCATGGGCGAACATCAGGGCCTTTCGCCCGTCTTCCCCCGAAACGACCGGTTTTTCACCCGTATTCACGGAATTTACAAATGCTGCAATCTCATCGGCCAGAGGGTCACTTTCAGGATAAGTCATTTTGGATGTGACCTTTGGAAAGGAGCCTGCTGATTCGGTAAGTTCCCCGTCAAGGCTGGTCACATTAAGCCTTCTTTTTGCACAGTCAACCGAAAGGTAGGAATCCCTTTGAAATATCCTTATCTTTCTGACCGTATTTGCGGAAACCCGGCTTGCGGTAAAATTTGCTACGGCACCGTTTTCAAAAATCATCCTTGCGTTTGCAATATCGGTTTTACCTGTTATGACCGACATCCCCACGGCGTGAAGCTCTTTGACATCCGATGGGACAATATGCAGGATTATGTCAAGATCATGTATCATCAGATCAAGCACTACGTCCACATCGGTGCCTCTCTTTGTGAAGGAATGAAGCCGTTGAGATTCCATGAATATCGGCCTGGTCACCATTTTCTCCATGGCTGCGACAGCAGGGTTAAACCTCTCAACGTGCCCCACCTGAATAACGAGGTCCTTGGCCCTTGCCATTTCAATAAGTGCATCCGCATCTTCAAGCCTGGAGGTAATAGGCTTTTCGATCAGCAGATGCACACCTCTTTCTAGCAGATCGCGTGCCATGGAGAAGTGTCTTTCGGTCGGAACGGCAAGACTCACCGCGTCCACCCCGCCCTTTATCTGAGAGAAGTCTTCATAGCCTTTCAGATCGTACAGCCGGGCAATCTCATTGACCCTTTTTTTGTCCGTATCCACTACCCCGACCAGATCTACCCCCTCCAGGGCATCATATTTCTGCACATGGTAATTTCCGAGGTGACCCACCCCTATTACCGCAACTCTCAGCATTTTTTTAAGGCTTCCCATATTTAATTCATCAACGCGAAATAACGCTTATCCCCTGACTGTCGGCCATGGAAAGCATTTTTTCTCTTTCGAACATAAGTGACTTGCCCGCCTCGACAGCCAAAACCGAGGCCTTTACCTTGGACATGGTCTCAATTGTTCCGGGTCCCACGGAAGGTACATCGAATCTCAGATCCTGCTTCGGCTTGCTGACCTTTACCACAACGGCCTTTTCTCTTCCAAGCCGACCGCCTCTTAAAATTGTTTCATCCGTTCCCTCAATCGCCTCAACTGCCAGAATTGTCTTCTGCCTTACCACCACGCACTGTCCTATATCCAAAAGGCCGATCTCCTTTGCAATCTTCCATCCCAATTCTATGTCTTCCCTTTCATCCCTTGTGGGTCTCCTTTTGGTGAGGCACCCTTCAGGAGCTATCAGGTCAGGCAGAAATTCGGTTGAGCTGACTATCTCTATTCCCTCTTTGGAAAACTCCCTTGAAACGGCACTCAGGATATCGTCATCATGAAAAACAGCCAGTTTTGAAATAAGGGAAAGGCCCTTTATATCCGGCCTTATGTTCTCGAACATCCTGCGTTTTTTTATGGTTCCGGCCATTATCGCACGGCTCACGCCCCTCTTTCGCAGCAGCTTGATGAGCTGCCCCAGCTGTCCCAGCCTTATCCATTCCGTTTCCTGGGCGATATCAGCCAGAGATTCATCCGTCTCACCAAGATGTGCGACCGCAACCACATGAATACCCAGTTTTTTTGCCGCCCCCGCCACCAACAGAGGGAACTGGCCGCCGCCTGCAATGATGCCCAGGATCTCATTCTTATTATTCATATACTTGTTTCTTCTCTTCCGGCTCTTACAAGGTGAAGGCATTTCAGACATCGATATCAACGATTTCACTTACAGTGAAAGATACTGTTATCGCAATATCCCCCTTTTGGAACCGTTGAAAAAATCCAACAACATTTCCAGCTCGGCAAAAGGCTCGATCTTGCTTCTTACCTCTTTGATACCTTCGCTGAAATTTTTGTTTTCCCTCCATATGATCCTGTAGGCCTTTTTCAGACCGTCTATTCTTTCCTGTGGCAATCCCTTCCGGCTCAGACCTTTTCTGTTTATACCGAAGAGCCTTGCACGCGGCCCGGCCGTTATCATGAAAGGAGGCACATCCCTGTCTATTCCCGATTTGGCACCCAGGAAAGCGTGAGAACCGATCCTTACAAACTGATGCACGGCTACCAGTCCTCCAAGGATTGCATAGTCCCCGACCGTTATATGACCTCCCAGTGTCGCCACGTTCGACATAATCACATGGTCTCCGAGAACACAGTCATGGGCGATATGCGCATAGGCCATTATATAATTGTGACTACCCAGAACGGTCTTCCGTTTCTCTTTTATTGTCGCCTTGTTAATGGTTACATACTCTCTTATGACATTATCGTTTCCTATATAGAGTCTGGTATCTTCTCCTTTGTACCCTATATCCTGCGGAGGAGTGCCTATGGATGAAAAAGGATAGAAAAGGTTCCTCTCGCCTATATTCGTGTGACCTTCTATGGCGACATGAGCGCCTATTACGGTGTCGGATCCAATACTTACATGGTCTCCTATGGAGCTGTACGGTCCTATCTTCACCCCTGATGCTATCTTTGCATTAGGGCTGACCACTGCTGAAGGATGGATATCCATTATTTCCCTCTTTTCACTTTAAAATAAAGGCCTCTGTCAAAACGGAGGCCGTTGCTTTCTAAAACAACCTGTCAAAGACAACCCAAGCCGGCGTCATTTTCCAGACCTACCCGGCCCTTAAAAAATTTCGATACGTTCACCTTTCATTTCAGGAAATTGTAGCCACCAACTCAGCTTCGGTCACTAATTCGTTTTCCACAAATGCCTTTCCGGCCATCTTCCATACCCTTGAACCACTTCTTAAAGTGTTCAATTCAAATCTCAGCCGGTCCCCAGGCACTACCGGTTTGCGGAATTTCACCTTATCAATGGATACAAAATAAACAGGCTTTCCCTCTGCCCCGTCAAATGAATGATCTATGGAAAGACGCGCGAGTATGCCTCCAACCTGTGCCATAGCCTCAACGATCAGAACCCCGGGCATAATCGGATTACCGGGAAAATGACCCTGAAAGAAGGGTTCGTTCGCACTAACATTCTTTATCCCCACAACCCTTTCCCCGAATTCCAGCTCCGTTATCCTGTCAACGAAAAGAAACGGATAGCGATGGGGAAGGATCTTGATTATTTCTTCATATACCAGTGGAAGTTTCATTTACCAAAGCACTCCTCTAGATATTTTCGGATCTTTCCAAACAGGCACCCTGTTATACAGGTACAAATAAATTATTTCATGGAGTCTTCCAGTTCCTTCACCTTCTTTTCAAGCTGTCTCAAGCGTTCATTTAATTTTGGAAGCCTCGTAATAAGTCCCGAAGTCTTCAACCAGAGCCTGTGAGGCATTGTCGGAGTCCCCGAAACAATATCCCCGGGCGCGATCGATTTGGCAACACCAGACTGAGAACCTATCATCGCCCTGTCACCGATATCAACGTGATCGGATATTCCCACCTGACCTCCCAGCACTACTTCACGACCGACATTCACGCTCCCCGAAATACCGACCTGTGAGACGACAATCGTATTCTCTCCGATTACCACATTGTGCCCTATCTGCACCAGGTTGTCCGTCTTTACCCCTCTTTTTATCCATGTCTTACCCAGGGCCGCCCTGTCGATGCTGTTATTGGAGCCTATCTCCACATCATCGTCTATCTGAACTATGCCCGTTTGGGGTATCTTTACCGAGGCGGCCCCGTCACGAGTGAATCCGAACCCGTCACTGCCTATCGTCGATCCTGCGTGGATAATCACATTGTTTCCTATAATACACCGATCCAGGATACTGACGTTTGGATAGATAACGCAGTTCTCCCCTACACGAACCCGGTCTCCCAGGAACACCCCCGGAAATATCACCGAACCTTCACCAACAACGGTCTCCTTACCTATATAGGCAAAAGGATATATGGAAACATTTTCCCCTGTTCGACAGGTTTCACTTATAAAGGCATCTTCGCTTATCCCTGGAAATCTGCCGATTGGAGGGGCAAAAAGGCCGGAAACAACGGCATAGGCTAGTTCGGGATTTTTCACTACCAGCTGAGGCCCTTTAAAGGAATCTACCGGTTCTTTGACAATTATGGCGCTCGCACCGGTAGCTTTCAGTTGATCCCGGTACCTCTTGTCCGCATAAAAGCTTATTTCTCCCGATCCTGCCGCATCAAGGGAGTTGATTCCCTTTATCAGCAGGTCTCCGTCACCGATCACCTCACCATCGGCAGCTTCGGCTATCTCACTTAATGGGATCTGCAATGCTCAAACTCCTACTTCTTTGCCTTGTCATAGGCATTTATCACCGCGTCCGTAATCTCTATGGCGTCATCGAAATACACCAGCCCCGGCATATTCTTCTCGAAAATGATTGTATAGCCTTTTTCTTTCCCAATCTTCCCCACCACTTTATTTATCTCTCTTGTAACCATTTTTGTGGCTTCGCCCTCGGCGCTCTTCATCTCAAGAGAAAATTCGCTGTAGAGATATTTATAATACCTTCTCTTTTTTTCAAGTTCCTTTTGCTTGGTCTCTTTTGCGTCCAGGCTGAGCATCATGCTCTGCTTCTTGAGTTCTTCCTCCAGTTTCAGAAGCGAGTTTTTTTCCTTGTCCAGTTTTTGCTGAAGTAATTCCAGTTTGGTTTTCAATTGTGTCCTGATTTCCTGAAATCCTAAGGACTTTTGCTGAAATTTTGTCATGTCCACTATAGCGATCTTACCGTCGCCCTGGCAAAAGGCGCTGGATTGGAAACAGAATGCGATACCTGTTATCAAAAAAAACATTAAAAAACGCTTCATATTCATCCCCCTTTAAAATTCGATACCCTGTATTTTTATCCATGATATCAAGGATAATCTAAAAGAACCCTCCAACGGAAAATTCGTATTTCCCTGAAGATTCACCCTCTTCAGGATCAAGGTTCTTGCCGTACTCAAGACGCAAAGGACCCATCGGAGAATACCACCTGAAACCGATCCCCGCGGACTTCTTTATATCACTGAACGACAGCGACTCGGTATTTCTGAAAGAATTCCCGAAGTCGCTGAATATAACTCCATTCACCCCCTGCTCCTTTAAAAGAGGGAACACGTACTCAAGGTTAAATACCATCATTTTTTCACCGCCTATTTTTTCTCCGTTGTCTTTGGGCGATATTTCCGCATAATCAAAACCTATGACAGTATTTATGCCCCCGAGAAAATACTTCTGAAACGGCGACAGACTTCCTCCGGATCTCTTTTTGACATACCCCCATCTGGCCTGGGTCATAAACACTGTGTCCCAGTAAAACGGCCAGTACCATGCGGATTTGATATCATATTTATTAAAGTATTCGTCACCGCTCAAAATGCCGCCAGCATACTCAAAACTTATGCTGTTGACCGACCCCCTGCTGGTATTCCATGGTCTGTCCCTGCTGTCTCTCTTTATCTCAAAAGTAGTACTGCTGGTATTGGTTCGGCCTTCCATATTTCTGATAATGAGGGAAGCACTGTTCTCTACATCTGAGATCTTTGAGCTGTCATAGCCATATTTTATCGAACCTCTCGTGTATTCATCCATCGGTATCGGAAATCCCAAAGACAGTGAAGCCCCGGTTGCATCCCTTGTGTAGTCATCGTATTCATATTCCCATTTGTAGAGATCAACTCCACCGGAGATATTTCTGTCGAATATCCATGGTTCAACAAATTTTATGTCATAATAGCTTGATTCGCCGCCCACCTTTGCATATGCGGAAAGTTTCTGCCCCTTTCCAAGAAAATTGTTTTCTCCTATCTCGAACATTACAAAGGCCGAGTCTTGAGAACTGTAGCCCGCTCCCATGCTGAAGGAACCGGTGGGTCTTTCTTTGACCTTGACATCCAGGATCATGAGATCCTCGGCGCTTCCTTTTTTTGTCTTTAATTCCACATCCTCGAAAAAACCGAGGCGATTAAGGTTTTCCGTACTTTTCTTGAAGGCCGCCCCGCTGAAATACCTTCCCTCTATGGCCTTGAGTTCGCGCCTTATCACCTTGTCTCTGGTCGATGTATTTCCTGTTATGTTGATCCTTTCGAATTTGACCAGGGGACCCTTTGAGATATTGTAGGTTATATCAACTCTGTGGCCTTCATCATCCTCTTTAGTGCTGGGAGATACTTCCGCATTTGCATGGCCTTCATCAAGGAATACGCTTTTGAGTGCAAGCGTGTCCTCTCGAATCACCTTCCTGTTAAAGTATTTCTCACTTCCTATCCGCACCTTGCCCAAAAGCTCTTCCTCGGCCTGGTCAAAATCACCTTTGATCATTACCTCGCCGACGGTGTATTGAGCCCCCTCCTGAACGGCGATCGTGATCATGAGACCTTCACCCTCTTCATAGGTTATTTCCGGTTCCCCTATCTTTGCCCTGATGAAGCCCTGATTATTGTAAAATGATGTTATCATGTGGACATCGAACTCGAGGGCCTTTTTGTCAAGAAGCCCGGAACTTGTGATCCAGGAGAAAAATCCCTTCTCTTTCGAGACCATGATGTCCGACAGATCATCATCATCGAAATGTTCGTTGCCTTCAAAGCGGATCTTTCTTATATAAACCTTCTTCTTTTCATCTATCTCATAGGCAATAAGCACCTCGTTGTTCGGAAGTTCCTCGGTCTTTTCCTTGATATCCACGTTATAATAGGCCTTTTTATGGTAAAGCTCCTTGAGTCTGCTGATGCTCTGCCTCACCTTGTTTCGGTCAAGTATGGAATAGAGTTTTATTCCCACTTCCTCTTTAAGATCTTTGTCTTTAATCTTCTTGTTTCCCTTGAAAACTATCTGCCCGATGGAAGGCTTTTCAGAGACATTGAAAATCACTATTTTACCCTTTGATCCATCTTCGGTATCAATTGAAACGTTCTTGAAAAATCCCATGGAATAGACTTCTCTGAGGTCTTCGTCCAAAAGGTCGTAGTCGATGCTGTCACCTTTTCTGGAACTTATGACTTCCAGTATCGCATCCTTTTCGATCCTCTTGTTTCCCTTTACGATAATTGTTTCGATCTGTTCCACGCCGGAGATCTCATTGTATACACTGGTGGCGATCCTGGAAGAGGTCTCCTCAAGGGCATCCATATTTTCCGCTGCCATAAAGAGAAAAAAGGGCTTCCTTTTCCCTGATACATCTACCACTTTCAGATCCAGGCTGAGGCGTTCTCCAATCTGAGTCAGACTCCCCAGTATCACCCACGTTGCCCCTACATCCTTTCCGAAAAGGATAAGCTCCTTATCCGAGGAAACCTGGCTAAAGGCCAGCGGATGCCTGTTTATCTCCTCCAGGCCTAAGACCTCCATGCCTTTTTTCTCTATTCGAAGGGCAAGCATTTCCTGGATGTCTTTTCGTAAACTCACCTCCTTTTCCGGTGCATGGAACCTGACGGGAAGTATGGCAATTCCCGCATCCTTCTCAGCAAAAGCGAAAGAAGGTCTGAAAACCGATGTGACGGCCAATAATAAGAAAAGACACAAAAAGATCCGAAAGGATATCTTCCGGCCAGGACAAAAAGATCTCATTTTTCCTACCTTTCCCCTAAAGAATTTTTCCACCGGCTATCTCCATTTTTCTTGACATCTTTTCTGCCAGTCTTTCGTTGTGTGTAGCAATCACCATGGCCACTTTATCCTCGTTCATGATCCTGAACAGAAGATCAGCCACCTCCTGACCGGTAAACCAGTCAAGATTTCCGGTCGGCTCGTCAGCAAGCAGGAGTTCGGGGCTCATAACCAGCGCCCTGGCAATGGCAACCCTCTGCTGTTCTCCCCCTGAAAGTTCACCCGCCCTGTGTGTCAGACGGTTGCTGAGCCCCACTCTGTCCAGCATGACCCCGGCCTTTTTTACCGCCTCATTTCTGGTAAGCCGCGCGATCAATGCAGGCATCATGGCGTTTTCAAGTGCATTGAACTCCGGAAGCAGGTGGTGGGATTGGAATACAAAACCGATTTTTCTGTTCCTGAAGGCTGAAATCTCCTTTTCATCCATAGCATAGATGTCTTGATCACGAAATCTCACCACACCTTCCGATGGTTGTTCGAGACTGCCCATTATGTTGAGCAGAGTCGACTTTCCCACACCGGAAGCCCCCATAATCGCCACGCTCTCCCCCGAAGTAACGGCAAGGTCGATCCCTTTGAGAACCTCTATTTCATTGCCATGATGAATAAAGCTCTTTGTTACGCCTTCAAGTGCTATCACCCGGCCCTCCTGAAAAAATTGGCATTACTCATACCGGATAGCCTCTACCGGGTTTAACCTGGAAGCATACCAGGACGGGTATATGGTGGCCAGAAAAGATATGCCCACCGCGGCTAAGGCTACGAATAAGACATCCGCCTGCTCGACCCTGACCGGAAGATTGGATATGTAATAGACGTCTGACGGCAGTTTTATGAATTTGTATTTTTCAAGGATATGGCACAGCCCGAGGCCGGAGGCAAGACCTGCGAAAGTACCTACAAGGCCCACAAGAAGACCCTGAATCATGAAAACGGACATTATACTTTTAGCGGACGCGCCCATTGCTCTCAATATCGCCACATCCTTGGTCTTTTCCATCACAACCATTACAAGAGTACTTATTATGTTCAAGGCCCCTACCAGGACAATCATGGTAAGGATCACGAACATGGTGACCTTTTCAAGCTTCAGGGCCGAGATAAGGCTACGGTTCATCTTTTTCCAGTCTTTTGTCCAGAACGGGTAACCGAGATCTTCCTGTATCAGCCCTGCAACCTTTTCGGAAGCGTCTATATCCTTGACCCGCACCTCTAAGCCGGTAACCTTTTGACCCAGCCCCAGTAAATTTTGGGCCTCTTTGAGGGACACAAACACCATTGATGCATCATACTCGTACATACCGGAATCAAAAAGTGCGGCAATCAAATATCTTCTGGTATTGGGAGCCCGGCCGACCGGGGTAAGCTTTCCCTCCGGCGAGACTACCGAAATGGTATCTCCCCTTAGGACTCCCAGTTTTTTTGACAATTCGCTTCCGATGATAATGGAAGGCATGCCCTCGAAATTTTCTTCAAGAGAATCTATACTGCCCTTTTTTATCATATCCTTTATTCCCACTACCTCTGCCGCGCTTTCAGGATCTATCCCCCTCAGCACGGCACCGGACACATTCCCACCGTTATTGACCATGACCTGACTGTAGATAAAAGGGGAAACGGCGGCCACTCCTTCTATCTTACCGCACCTGTCCGCAACCTCGGCATGGTCCTTGACCCCTCCGCTGTAACTCATGACCAGGACATGCGAATTTACTCCGAGGATCTTGGACATAAGGTCGGCCCTGAATCCGTTCATCACGGAAAGAACCACCACAAGAGCCATGACCCCCACCATTACACCCAATACCGATATAATGGTAATCACGGATATAAAGGTCTGCTTCCTTTTGGCCCTGAGGTATCTCATACCCAGAAGCAATTCAAAGGACATAAAGCACCTACTCCTGACGCGATCTCATATGAGGAAACAGGATGACGTCTCTTATTGAGGGGGAATCAGTAAGCAGCATAACCACCCTGTCAATGCCTATTCCTTCCCCGGCGGTTGGGGGCATGCCGTACTCAAGCGCCCTTACGTAATCCTTATCCATGAACTGGGCCTCCTTATCACCTGCCTCCCTCAAGGCGACCTGGGATTCGAACCTCTGCCTCTGGTCATCAGGATCATTGAGTTCATTAAAACCATTGGCGATTTCCCTTCCGCCGATAAACAGTTCAAAGCGGTCCGTAATATCAGGATTCTCCTCATTACGCCTGGAAAGGGGAGAAACCTCCGTGGGGTACCCGGTCACAAAAGTGGGACTTATCAGTTTAGGCTCTACAAGATGGTCAAAGAGCTTTACCAATATCTGTCCATGACCGTCCCTTTCACTGAGAGGTATCTCAAGCCTTTCCGCCTCCATCTTTGCTTTTTCCCTTCCTTGAAGCACCTCTGGATCAGCGCCCCCTATCTGGATCAGGGAGTCAAAAAGCGTGATTCTGCGCCAGGGTGGAGTGAAATCCATGCTCATTCCCTGATACCCTATCACGCTGGTTGCAAAGATATTGTTTATAACATGGCTGAAGAGTTCTTCGGTAAGCCCCATGAGCTCTTCATAGGTGGCATACGCCATATAGAATTCCAGCATGGTAAATTCAGGGTTGTGTTTTATGGAAATTCCTTCGTTTCTGAAATTTCTGTTTATCTCAAAGACCCTTTCAAGCCCCCCTACCACCAGCCTCTTAAGATACAGTTCAGGGGCCACCCTCAGATAAAGATCCATACCGAGAGCGTTGTGGTAGGTCTTAAATGGCCTGGCCGTGGCACCGCCCGGAATCGGCTGCATCATAGGGGTCTCGACTTCAAGGAAATCCTTGGCCATGAAAAATTCCCTGATCAGACTGATGATACGGCTCCTTTTAATAAAGACCTCTTTTACATCGTCGTTCATTATAAGGTCCACATAACGCTGCCTGTACCTAGTCTCCACATCGGTCAGGCCGTGCCATTTCTCCGGTAGCGGCCTCATGGATTTTCCAAGCAGGCACAGGTCCTCGGCCATGATGGTCAACTCACCCGTCCTGGTCATGAAAAGAGGACCCTTCAGACCTATAAAATCCCCTATATCCATAAGCTTGAAGGTTTCAAAGGCCTCATCACTTACCTTGTTCTTTCTTATATAGGCCTGTATTCTGGCTGTCCTGTCTTTAACATGTATGAATGAGGCCTTCCCGAAGTCCCTCACCGATATTATCCGTCCGGCAAAAGAAAAAGACTTGGTTTCCTTCTCAAGTCTTTCCCCTTCCATATCACCATACTGCTCAATGAGCTCTGCCGCGGTAACGTCAACCTTAAAACCTGTAGGATAAAGGCTATTGCCTGCCGCCCTTAATTTTTCTACCTTTCTCGCCCTATCCTCAAATACTGTTCCTCTTTTCTCCATAATTTCACTCAATATACCCTTAAAAAAGATAATACTTCAAACAAGATATTTTTATTAAATTAAACGAATTTTTTTAATCAAAATATCCATCATAGTCAAGATAAAAGGGAAATTCGAAATACGGCATCCAATCGAGGTACAACCCATGATGACCCGGGATTTTGCCTCACCCCCGGCCACCGCCAAGGTATCGAATACAAGGATTGGCAACCAAAGTCAACGCAGCCTCCCGGGTCTGGCTCAGGGCCGATGAGCGTTTCGAACGGCGGGTAACGCCTTGATCTGTTGACCATAATTACCTGGGTGATTGAAAACATATATATATAATGCTATATACTTTACAATAACTGAAAGAATCCCTTTCCTGTCCTGTTTTTCAAACAATACTCTAAAATTTTAACACTATATTATGAGAAAAGGGGGAAACTTATGGCCAAGTTGTTATGGGAACCTTCCGAAGAGAGAAA